>Ga0265294_10000090_pt1 | contig 98341 bp, 79 predicted proteins | sample MunlanPumphouse3_FD_192504 | JGI IMG/M metagenome (GOLD analysis project Ga0265294, IMG submission 192504) | Groundwater microbial communities from a municipal landfill in Southern Ontario, Canada - Pumphouse #3 | ecosystem: Environmental > Aquatic > Deep subsurface > Groundwater | place...
AAAAATCTTTTTGTTTGTGGGTCTTATGTTTCCCACGACTTTTATATATGCTCAATTGTCTCCTGCAGATACTTTATTCCGGGAAGGTGAACGGCTGCGAATGGCTTATGAATTTGAAAGTGCCCGGGAGGCTTATACCCGGGCTATGAGTTTATCGGGGGATTCTCTTTTTATAGCGCGTGCCCGGCAACGTCGTGTTTTATGCGACAACGGGCTCATTTTGAGCAATTACGTGGTCAGACCAAATGTTATGGGACGAGCTGTTGTTTTCGCCTTTGATTTGCCGCTTTATTATGATCTGGCACCTTCGGGATCCTGGGCTTTGACTCCTGATTCCCTTCTTGCCCTGGTAAATGACACGGGATCGGACCCACAACCGTTGTTTTACCGGCCAAAGCTGGAACGGATTGTATTTGCAGCGCGGGATACAACCCTGGACTCGGCATTTGATATTTATATGATCCGGCGAAAAGACACGCTGGCAGGCAACAGTGTGTTCTGGGAACCTCCCGTCCGTTTGGGATCGCAGGTAAATTCTCCGGGAAATGAGAAGTTCCCGGTTTTAAGTGCCGATGGAAAAACGCTGTATTTCAGCTCGGACGGACTTCCGGGCATGGGAGGCATGAATCTCTATGTAAGTCAGTGGAATGAAGATTCGCAAAATTGGGATATTGCCCAGAACATGGGCATTCCCTTTTCATCTACTTCCAATGATTTGCTTTACATGCTTTCCGATGATTCCCGTTTTTTTTATTTTGCATCTGACCGTGCTGCCACGGGAGATTCACTGGTTTTGTATAAAGTGGCTTACGAAAGCTCTCCTGTTAAAGTGCGCCCGGTTTCAGTTGCCGAGTTGTCGGAAATTGCATCCCTCCCTTTGTCTGTTATAGAAAAAGACCCTGCACAGAAGAACGGACAGGCCGCTGATCCCGAACACCCCGGTGAAAATGTACGCGCTATTCCCGACTCGGTCCTTCAAAAAACTCAGCAGGCAACCCAACATTACTCGGAATTGGTCAAAACGGTCCGTGATTTGACAGCCAGGGTAAGGGAACATGAAAGAAAACTGGACAGCATGCGTATTTTGTACGGTTCACTCTCCCGCGATCAGGATCGGCAAGCCATGGCAAATACCATACGGGAAGAAGAATTTAGCATGATGGATCTGCAGGAAACGTTGCGTTACACACAACGTTCAGCCCGGGATATTGAAGATATGTTCCTGTCTTACGGTGTGCTTCCCCCATTGGCAAAACCTGCTGCCGATACAGTTGTCTCTGTGGCTGTTATTTCTCAAACTGAACCTTTTCTACCTGAAAAACAACGTTATTTTTCTCTTAACAATCATGTCTTTTTAGCCCCCGTTCCTGATATTCCCGCTATAGATTTGACATTCCGCATTGAAGAAGAATCAGAGATCTTGCCCTGGGAAAATGAGCCCATAGGTCTTTATTACCGAATCCAGCTGTTTACAGTAGTTCGAAAAGTTACTTTGGATCAATTGAAGGGCATCAGTCCCGTTTTTGAAGTTCCTGCAGGAAACCGTTACGTTTATTATGCCGGCCAATTCTATTCTTACGACGATGCATTGCGGGCATTAGCCACAATTCGCCGGCAAGGCATAAGGGGAGCAATCCCGGTAGCTTATTTCCAGGGAAAATCCATTTCCGTGCAGGAGGGACGCAGGCGGGAAGCCGAAAACCGGACCATTCCTGAAAGCACTGGTGTATACCGGGTATTCCTGGGCAGCGGAGAAATTCCTGCCGGATTGGTTTCACTGGCCAGCGAGCTTTCAGACAAAGATATCATGAAAGTTGTTACAGAAACCCGCACCGAATATTTCATAGGACCTTTCAGCACCCTTTCCCAGGCCGAAAAGCTTGCCTCGGCATTAAAAGAGAAAGGTTTTTCCCGAGTTGAAGTACAATCCGCAACTAATTAAAAACAAAAATATGGGACTAATTATCACACTCATTGTCATTGGCCTTCTGTTATTGATCGCCGAGATGGTGGTCATTCCCGGATTCGGTATTGCCGGCATCCTGGGCCTCGCCAGTTTTATAGGCGCTATAGTTCTGGCATTCATGCAATTCGGTACCACTACCGGGTTTATTGTTTTGTTTGCAGCCCTAATCGTTTGCGGCATATTGATTTATTTTGTTCTGCGCTCCAAAACCTGGCGCAAGATTACCCTGAAACAGAACATAGAAGATAAAGCGCTCCAGTCTCCGGCCGAAAAAGGAATAACCGTAGGCATGGAAGGCGTTAGTCTTACCCGTCTGAATCCATCTGGAAACGGCCGTTTTGGTGACGTCACGGTGGAAGTACGCTCTGCCCAGGAACTCATTCCTCCTAAAACGCCCATAAAAGTGGTTTATATTGAGGGATTGAGTATATTTGTAACTCGCATAGAAATCAACTAAAAAGTAAATATTATGTCAACTATTGGTGCAACGTTAATGTGGATAGCCATCGGAATCGTTGGTTTTTTCATACTGTTATGGTTCTTCCCGATCACCCTTTGGTTCCAGGCGTTGATCTCTGGAGTCCGGATCAATTTGCTGCAACTGGTGCTCATGAGGTGGAGAAAAGTCCCCCCCAGCACCATTGTAATGGCCATGGTAACCGGGACAAAAGCCGGTTTGTCACTCGATGCAAACGCCCTGGAAGCCCACTACCTGGCCAAAGGAAATGTAGGTAAAGTAGTCAATGCCTTGATCTCGGCCGATAAGGCCAATATTCCACTGGATTTCAAAATGGCGGCCGCCATAGACCTTGCCGGACGCGATGTCTTTGAAGCCGTTCAAATGTCTGTAAATCCCAAAGTCATCAATACCCCGCCTGTTTCAGCCGTGGCAAAAGACGGGATACAGTTGATAGCCAAGGCCCGTGTTACTGTCCGTGCCAGCATCAAACAGCTGGTAGGCGGAGCCGGAGAAGAAACCGTCCTGGCCCGTGTAGGCGAAGGGATCGTCTCCAGCATTGGTTCTGCTGCAAGCCACAAAGCTGTATTGGAAAACCCCGATTTCATCTCTAAGGTCGTACTGGAAAAAGGCCTTGACTCGGGAACAGCCTTTGAAATCCTTTCCATTGACATTGCCGACATTGACGTTGGCAAGAATATTGGGGCCGTCCTGCAAATGGATCAGGCCAATGCAGATAAAAACATTGCCCAGGCCCGAGCCGAAGAACGCCGTGCCATGGCCGTTGCCCTGGAACAGGAAATGAAAGCCAAAGCCCAGGAAGCCCGCGCCAAAGTCATTCTTGCCGAGGCCGAGATACCCCTTGCCATGGCCGAAGCTTTCCGCAAAGGCAACCTCGGCATCATGGATTACTACCGCATGAAGAACATCCAGGCCGATACCGGCATGCGCGAGGAAATTGCAAAATAAAATAAATTCTCTACCTTTGCACTCCTTAAAAAAGCAAAGGTTTGGTGAGGTGGGTGAGTGGCTGAAACCACCAGTTTGCTAAACTGACGTACTCGCAAGGGTACCGGGGGTTCGAATCCCCCCCTCACCGCAAAAGAAAACAAGCCAACCCCAACGGGGTAAATCAAAAAATAAAAAAACCGCTCAAGCTCGCTTGAAAGCGGTTTTTTGTTTTTTTATTTTATGCTGCCGCAGGCAGCTTGGCCTGTTTTCTTTTGGCGACCCCCCCCAAAGGGGATCACGTAGTGAAACGGAGTAATCCCAATTTGGGGAAGGCCGAACTAAGTGAAGGCAATCCCCCAAAAATCGGAACGCCAAAGGATTCAAATGGAATTTGACTTTGCCAACTTAAATTACAAAAACACAAGCTTTTGATATACAGCGCATTATTTTTGTGTGCTATACTTTTGGCGCATCAAACTCCATTTACCTTCCTTTTCAGCCTTTCTTTTAGCAAGACTTTTACACGACTTTTCTGGTCCAGGTAGACCTCCCTGACACCGGCAGGGATAGCAGAAGGATCCACTTCAATGGCCAGATAATATTTTTTTGGTGTAATATCTTTACATTTTGGTATATATATTTCAGTCAGAAAATCATAATCCAACACTTCGGAAATAGTCAACAAGAGATCTATGTCTATACTTTTCCTGTGGAATATGTCGTAGATGGTGGTACGCGAGCGACTGATAAGTGTTGCAAATTGTGAAACAGACAAATGGCTTTCTTTTACTTTCTGTTCAATGATCTTTCCAATAAAAATATCGGACCTGAGGTTTTGTTTCATGGCTTTATATGATTCATAATCAGAGCTTTTAAATTAACCATTTTATTCGTTATACTTCACTGTAAGTTTGATTTCGGTAGATATCTCTTTGAATTCGGTCAGTTTTTCATCATATCAGGATTCCGTTTTGCCTTAAAAAAAACATAAAATCTTCTTTTCTTGCACGAGCTACCGGTATCAATGTTTTTTCGGAATCATCCATTATCAGGTTCAATCCGTTATCATAGATCATTTGCCGGATGTAATTGATATTGATTAAATGCTGGTTATGGACCCTGTAAAAAAAAGCTTTGCCTTGAAAGAGATCATCAAAATATGAAATCCCTTTTGAAGTAAGTGTTTTTACAATCCTTTTATCCTCTTTATAAAACACTTCCGTATAGGCATTATCCGAATGTAATCTGATTATATCTTTCAATTTTACAAACAGGAAGCTGCCCTTATCATAAAGCGCCACTTTCTGTTCTTCGCTGTTGTTTTTAAAATTTTCCAGAAGTGTTTGTATTTTTCTCGCGCCTGTTTTCAACTTGTAACGCGCCAGCGCCTCTGTCAATTTATCCACACTTATAGGTTTTTCAATGTAATCAAGAGCTGCCGTCTTGATGGCCCGGATTGCATATTGCTCGTATGCTGTCGTAAAGATCACCTCGAAATCTTTTCTTTTGACCATTTCCAGGACATCAAACCCGGTAAACGGCCCCATCTCTACATCCAGGAAAACCAAATGTGGTTTATGTGTATCTATTTTTTTAACAGCATCCGGCACATTGGTGCAAATAGCTTCAATCTGAACGTTCTTAAAATTTTCGTGAAGGATGTTCACCAGTGATTCAACGTGCATCAAATCATCTTCTACAATTATAGTTTTTATCATGCCGCTAATATGTATGGTAATTGTAAAGAGACCACTGTCCCTGTTGTATTGTTTTCATCTTTTACATCCCTGATGGACCAGGAAGCCTCTGAACGCGTCATCTGGTTGATCAACCGGAGCCTGTCTTCGGTCAGTTTCAGGCCGAGTGATTCTTTTTTAAAGCCCGAGACGGATATTTGGTCTTTTTTTGTGGAAAAACCTACTCCGTTGTCGGTAATCTGGCAATGGAGCTTTCCCCCATCGGCCTGCAGCCTGATCCATATATGGTAGGCTTTCCCCTCCTGAACAAAGCCGTGTTTTATGGAATTTTCCACAAACGGCTGCAGGATCAGGGGAGGTACCATGGTTATCACAGGATCTATTTGGATGTCCGTTTCAATGGTATATGAGAAGTCATGAGAGTGCCGCATTTTTTCAAGGTCCATATACAAACGCAGTATGTCCAGCTCTCTTTCCAGCGGGATCTCTTTTTTGCTCATGCTCTCCAGCATCATACGGATCAGATCCGAAAACTCCCTTAAACAGGCCATTGATTCTTTAACTTTGGACTGTCCCAGCAGGTATTCCACCGTATGTACGCAATTGAATATAAAATGCGGATTTAACTGGAAATTGATGGCTTTCATATTCGTTTCCACCAATTTGTGGCTTAATTCAGCCGCTTCCTGCTTCAGCCGGGCTTCTTCTTTTTGTTTCTTGTTCCTGTAACTGATCAATATGTAATAAATAATGACCCCTACGGCCAGAAAGAGCACAACAAAACCAACTATTAAAAAGGTTTTTTCTTTTTTCTCCTGCTGCAGTTTCTGTTCCCGAACCTCCTCATTCAATTTCAAAATATTTATCTGGTTTTTCTGGTTTTCCCGTTCCGCATTGGCCAGCTGCAGATCCTGATGGGATTTTTCATTCTCTATGGCGGCCTGCATCAACTCCAGATTCGCGATCCGGTTTTCCTGCTCCAGACGGTTCAGGGAAAATTGCTTCTTTTCGTTTTCCAGGTTCAACAAAGCGATCTCTTTTTCTCTTTTCTCTGCCTGGTATTTTTCCTGTACCTCTGCAACGGTTTTTATGGTTTTTTCATTAAATAATGTATCATTTAATGCAACATACAATTGAAAGTACCTTTCCACACTGTCGCGCTGTTTGAGATTGGAGTGTAAAAAAACAATAAGTTTGTAAACCTCAAGCAATTGGGGTTTGTTGCCAATTGTATGGTAAACTTCAATGGTTCGTTTACTGTAGTCCAGTGCAGATAAATAATCCTTTTTTAAATCATAAATAAAAGCCAAAGTTCCCAGTGAACTCCCTACTAGAAGCATGTCGTTGGCTGTTTTTGCTATATCAAGACAATTATTTATATAATCCAATGCTTTATCATAATCACCTTTATTCAAATAATAGCTCCCCAGATAACCAGTTGTTAAATTTAAATAATTCATGTTTCCTGTTTGTAAAAAAAGGTTTCGCGCTTCTTCTACTTTTTTAACAGCCTCTTCAGGATTACCCGTTATGTCATAAACAAGTGCTAATCTATACATTGAGATTCCCACCAAATTTTGATCACCTGTTTTGGTAAATAAATCGATGGCTCTCAACGCATATTCGATAGCCAAATCATATTGTTTAATCTCTCTGTAAATACTGCTTATGTTTATTAAGGCTATTCCCAAAGAATAAGAATTATTTAGTCTTTCAAATAGTCTTTTTGCTTTAAAAAAATAACTCAACGATTCACCAAAAGCTCCTTTTTCTTTGTAAATATTGCCAATCCAAACATACCCGTTTGCCAGTCTTAGTGTATCTTTTGCTCTGAAATAAATCTCATTTGCTTTCTTACGTAATTCCAATGCCTTATCATGTTCCCCCGTGTGCACCATAACCGCTCCGATATTGTCCATTGAAAAGGCCATGCCCATACTATCATTCTTGGCTACAGCCCTATCCAGTCTTGTTTGATAATTAACCAGTGCAGAATCAAAATTGCCCTTCTGGTAATAACAAATTCCAATTTGAATGAGAAATAAATCAATGCCCTTATCATACTTTAACTCTCTGGATAACAATAATCCTTGTCTGGCATATTTTAATGACTCGTTATTATCAATTTTTTCGTATATGTCTGCTAAAGAATACAGTACTTGTACTCTATTTGTGTCGCGCGAGGTTGTAGCCAGCACCTCCACCAACGAATCTATCTTCTGCTGCTGAGCGTGCAGTTCCCCCGAAACCGGACAGATAAAAAGCAGAAGCCCAAATATTAGAAGTACAATTTTATTCACGAAAATTTCATTTTTTTAAACAGATCTAAATTTAACATTTGTTAAGTTTTCAGAACAAAAAAATACTCGTATTATATTGCAACTAATTTTTACTAATAAAAAGTCGTTAAAATTGGACAATTTTCAAGGAGTATACAACAGTTCTTATGTCGGAATAACAAACGCTACTGTCTGATTTAGTGAACAGTTACGCATTTTTACCTGCAATTTCGCTGCAAACAGCCCTGCCTTGGTGTCACTTCTGACTCTGCAAATATTTTGTATCTTTATTGATTGTAACTGATACTTTAAAAATTTGGAATATGAAAACACAACACATTACCCTTACCCTTCTGTTGGCAGGATTGATGGGAATGCCATACATTCTTAACGCACAAATCACATCCCAGAGTTTTGTCTTTCAGGACCTCCCTTATCAATACGATGCATTGGAACCGTACATAGACGCTACTACCATGGAAATCCATTATTCGCGTCATCACAGGGCTTATTACAACAATTTTTTGAAAGCAGTAAAAGACACCGAAATGGAAAAAATGGACATAGAAGACATTTTTGCCAATATAAGCACTTACTCCCCTGCAGTAAGAAATAATGGAGGCGGTTATTACAATCACACCCTGTTCTGGGCAAACATGACTCCTGATACAGGCGGCAAACCTTCCGGAAAACTGGAAAAAGCCCTGGAAAAAACATTCGGGTCCATAGATGCCTTTAAAGAACTTTTTTCTGAAGCCGGAGCTACCCGTTTTGGAAGCGGTTGGGCCTGGCTGAGCCTGGACAGTAAGGGCAATCTCTTTGTCAGCTCCACTCCCAACCAGGACAATCCAATGATGGATGTGACCGAACAACGGGGTATTCCGCTGTTGGCCATGGATGTTTGGGAGCATGCATACTATCTGAAATACCAGAATAAACGGGCCGACTACATTGAGGCTTTTTGGAATGTGATTAACTGGAAAGAAGTAGAAACAAGGTACGAAAAAGCTCTCAAGCAATTAAAATAAAAGCATAAACAAGCCGTATGGGATATCTGGACTATGGGGCCGTTGGAAATTGCCGTTCAGCGGCGCTTATTTCAAAAGAAGGCAGTATAGACTGGTTTTGTTTCCCGGATTTTGATTCTCCTTCCATCTTCTCCAGGATACTGGATCAAAAAAAGGGTGGGCATTTTGCATTTGTCGTAGACCAACCTTGTGAAATTTCCCAGGAATACCTCCGGCACACCAATATCCTGTCAACCACTTATACCACAAAAGAAGGAGTTTTTCAGGTAGTGGACTTTATGCCCCGGTTCAAGATCGGGGAAATGAACAGTTACTACCTCCCTCCTGAGCTTTACCGGATGGTCCGCCTGATAAGCGGAAAACCGCGTTTTCGTGTACAGTACAGACCTGTTTTCAATTATGCCAGGGACAAAGTGGAACACCGCTGCGGCAAAACCTATGTTAAGACCGTTGACCGGAAAAACAGCCGGAATGCCATCTATCTGTATTCCAACCTGGATTACGATCTTATTTTGAATGAAAAAATCATAGAACTTCAGGAAGATGCCTTTCTCTTGGTATCTTACAATCAAAAACTTATTAAGATTTCACAGGAACGCGTAGAATTGGAATACAACCGCACCCTGGTATATTGGCTTGACTGGACCAACCGTTCCAGAAAATTCACCACATTCAATGACGTGATAGAGCGGAGTATGCTAATCCTTAAGCTTCTGTCCTACCAAAGATCAGGAGCTGTACTGGCAGCTTTAACTACCAGTATCCCGGAAGTCATTGGCAGGGATCGCAATTGGGATTACCGCTTCTGTTGGTTGCGAGATGCCTCCATGTCTATTAAAACCCTGGTTACTCTGGGCCATAAAGGCGCCGCCAAACGCTTCATGGAATTCATCAAGAGCATTTTGAAATCTAAGGACGAGAGTTTCCAGATCATGTACGGTATCCGGGGGGAAAGGAACCTGAAAGAAAAGACACTGCCTTACCTGAACGGTTTTGCCGGATCCAAGCCTGTCCGGATAGGAAATGCCGCTTTTTCGCAAAAACAAAATGATTCCCAGGGATACCTGATGGACATGATCTATCATTATTACCTCTATTTCCCGGGCACACTGGATGAAATTGAAGAAATGTGGGAGGTGGTCAAAGGAATCGTCAAGACCGTAACTTCCCAGTGGCACCAACCCGACAACGGTATCTGGGAAATCCGTGGGGAACCGAAGCACTTCGTGATCTCAAAAGTTATGTGCTGGGTGGCCATGGACCGGGCAGTAAGCATTGCCCAATTGCTTGATGAATCCGGATACGTGGAAAAATGGAGCCATATAGCCGGACAGATCAGGGAAGAGGTCATGGAATATGGGTGGAAAGAATCCATCAGCAGTTTTTCACAGGCTTATGAAAACTCGGATTTGGATGCCTCGTTGCTACTTATGGAAGATTACGGCTTTATTAGTGCTGATGATCCCCGTTTTGTGAAAACGGTTAATGCCATTGAACAGGGATTGATGTACAACGGTCTTCTTTTCCGCTATCGCAACCACGACGGGCTGGGCATCCCCTCCTCGGCTTTCACAATATGTAATTTCTGGCTGGTCAAGGCGCTGTTCAGGATCGGCAGGCGGGAAGAAGCACTCTCTATGTTCGAGCGACTGTTGACTTATTCCAATCACCTGATGCTCTTTAGCGAAGACCTTGATTTTTATACGGGAGAACAATTGGGGAATTACCCCCAGGCATATTCCCACCTGGCCCTTATAGAGACGGCCAGGCTTTTTGCCGAGGAAAAGACGCTCTCACGCTTTCTGCGGCCATGATCACCGGCTGAGCTTTTTCAGGAAAGGGATCACTTCGATCTGGGACAGCATATAATATTTTGCCCTTTCAGATACCGAACCGATCTTTATGGTGTGAGCGCGTTTGGGCAGCGCCCTGAAAGTGTCTTCATCGGTCACATCATCTCCCAAAGCCAGGATAAAATCGTATCTGTCTTTTTTTAACAACCTTTTTGCCTCGGACCCTTTGGAAAAGATCGGGGGTTTAATTTCCACTATCTTGTTTCCCTGCATGATCTGCAGGTTCAAACGCGTACAGGGACCAATAAGTGCATCAACCAATTGCTTTGCCCTGAGTGAAGCCATCCAGGCATCCACATTGCGGTAATGCCAGACCAGGGCGGTTTCCTTGACTTCCAGCATGGAATTAGGCGTTTTATCCAGGAAAGACTGAATGATCTCCATGATTTCCCGGTTCCAGGTAAAGGGTTCTTCAATGCGGTGCCAGATGCCTTTTTCCTTGTAAAAAGCTCCGTGTTCAGCAGCCATATCCAACGGCAGGGCGCCCATCCATTCTTCCAGGGTAGTATGATCCCTTCCGCTGCTTATGACTACTTTGTTCTTTGTGTCCAAGGCCAGTTGTTCCAGGATTTCCAGAATTTCCGTTGTCGGGTAAGCATCTTCCGGTTTCTTTTTGAATGGAGACAATGTTCCGTCGTAATCCAGTATGATGAGTCGTTTGGAAGCCCGTTTATAGGAGCGGCGTATCCGCGCAATATTGGCCCCGGTGATTTGTTTCATGTCATTTTCCATATTCTTCTTCCGTATAGCAAGTAATTGCGTCAGGAAAAGGTCTGCCCATTTGTCTACCGTATTGACAGACACCACATTCTGCATTTGTTTTAAAGCCTGTATCTGTTCTTTTTCAGGCATTTTCAGGGCTGTAAGCAAAGCGTTGCTTATTTGGTTTACATCATTTGGGTTAATAATCAGTGAATCTGATAATTCCGTTGAGGCACCTGCCATTTCACTTAAGATAAGTACCCCGGGATTGTTTCTTTTAGTGGCCACGTATTCCTTAGCTACCAGATTCATGCCGTCCCGCAGGGGAGAAACCAGGGCAATATCGGCTATGTAATACAGGGCGACCAGCTCTTCAAAAACCAATCCGTGATAAAAGTAATGGATGGGAGTCCAGTTAAGCGAGGAATACCTTCCGTTAATAGCCCCTATGGCCTCGTCAATGTTTTTCTTTAGCTTGGCGTAACGGACTACATTGCTTCTGGAGGGCACCACAACCATTGCCAGGGAAACCTTTTCGTGAAACTCGGGATTATTGTCCAAAAAACGCTCAAATCCTTTGAGCCGGTGCATGATCCCTTTGCTGTAATCCAACCGGTCAACAGACAGTATCAATTTGTAGTTTCCGTATTCCTTGCGGAGCCTGTCTGCATTTTTTTTAACCTCCGGGTTTTCTATGGCATTATGGTACATCTGGTAATTGATCCCCATAGGTAAAGAATCCACCTGTATCAGGCGGTTCCCCTGCAATACCTTATCCAGCTCAAACTGAAGCCCCATGACGCGTTCCACCGTGCTTACAAAGTGCCTCATATACCCGTGAGTATGAAACGCGATCATATCAGCCCCAAGCAATCCGTTCAGGATCTCGGCACGTTCCGGTAAAATCCTGAACAACTCATAGGACGGGAAGGGGATGTGATGAAAATACCCGATATTCAACCCTTCCTTAGCATCCCGTAACATTTTGGGCAATAACATCAGTTGGTAATCGTGTACCCATATTATATCACCGGATTGAGCCAGTTCGCAGGATTTTTCACTGAAAAGCCGGTTTACCTCCCGGTACGCATCCCAATAACGGGCCTCATACTCTATGTATGTATAAAAATAATGACACAGAGGCCATATGGTGCTGTTGCTGTATCCTTCATAATAATTCTGGATCTGATCATCCGTAAGAAACACCGGATGAAAATGCATTTCTTCCAACTGGCGGGTAATCTCTGCTATTTCCTGAGGATCGTCCGTAAAGATCCCCGGCCACCCCACCCAGTGGGTTTCCACATCCGTTTCCAAAGAAGACAGCCCGGTGGCCAACCCTCCTTCACTTCTTATCATAGTTATGTTCCCGTCATCTCCTTTCTGCACCCGTACCGGGAGACGGTTGGCTATTATAATTAATTTCATAGCAATACGTGTATTACAAAAATACAAAAAAAATTCCTATCTTCGCAGCCCTAAAGTCTCGGGGTGTAGCGCAGTTGGTTAGCGTTCCTGCTTTGGGAGCAGGGGGTCGCCCGTTCGAGTCGGGCCACCCCGACAAAAAGAGGGTGACTAAAAAATTAGTCACCCTCTTTTGTGAGGTGGAACCTTCCGCGCCACTTTATACCGCACAGATTAACAACTTTCTGATTATAAAATTCTTGCGATTTTTCACTTTCAAAAATGGCGCGGAAGGTTCCACCTCCCTACCTCTTCACTTCCAGTGTAATGATGTTTTTGCCGTCGCGGTGCGTGTATTCCACTTTTTCACAGAGTGCGTTAAGCATGGAAACACGTATTTCATGTTCTTTCATTTCCATGGGATTATAAGGAGCTCCTTCTCCGGAACATTCCAGTAGTAATATTTCTTCTTTTTCCGAATAGGATAATTCCAGCAGGACGTTGGTGTGATCGGGTTGCATTTGCAGTACCTCTTCTGCCATGATCTGCAGCCGGTTACAGATCTTGGATGGAATGACGTGCTTTTCGCAAAACCGAATCATTTCTCCCTGCAGCCGATACAGGTCAAAGAGCGGACTGTTGATTAAAAACTGCAGGCTGCGTACCCGGTGAATGAAGGCTTTTGTCTTAGGCTTGCCGGGGTTGTCAAATATCTGCGAAGGGGAGCCTTCTTCATAAATGACACCTTCATCCATATAGAAAACCCGCGAAGAGATGTTGCGGGCAAATTCCATCTCGTGCGTAACGATTATCATGGTCATACCTTCGCGCGCCAGACGGCGGATCACGGCCAGCACCTCGCTGACCATCGTAGGATCAAGAGCCGAGGTTGGCTCGTCAAAGAGCAATATCTCGGGTTCCATGGCCAGGCACCGGGCAATGGCAATTCGCTGCTGCTGCCCTCCGGATAACTCGTCAGGGAAATTGTAGGCCTTCTCTGCCAAACCTACCATTTTGAGCAGTTCCATGGCTTTGCGGTCTGCCTCTGCACGTTTCTTTTTTAAAAGTATCACGGGACCCAGCGTCAGGTTTTCCAGGACGGTCAGGTGCGCATACAGGTTGAAGGATTGGAAGACCATGCCCATTTTACGGCGTATGCGGGGCACGTCGGTTCCTTTTTGCAGGATGGGTTCGCCTTCAATGAAAATCTCACCGCCGGTAGGCGTTTCCAGCAAATTCAGACACCTCAGAAAGGTACTCTTCCCGGTTCCAGAAGGACCTATGACGGATATGACCTCTCCTTTCTTAACCTGTGCATTAATATCTTTGAGGACTTCCAGGTCCCCGAATTTCATGGATAAATGTTTAACCTCTATCATACAGTCTCCTCCTTCATTTTACGAATGCGTTTTCTTTTTGGATCTACAGAGATCTCCACTTTATCCAGTAACCACGTCAGCAGCCAGGCCAGGGCCAGGTATATGACCGTGGCCACCAGTAACGGGAAGAACGCATCGAATGTACGGCTGCGGATAATGTCGCTCACTCGCGTAACATCCTGAACCGCAATGTATCCAACCACCGAGGTTGCCTTGACCATGGAAATGAACTCTCCTTTGTACACCGGCAATGCGTGACGCATTGCCTGGGGCAGAATGATGTGCATAAAGGTTTGGGCACGTGTAAAGCCCCCGGCAATCCCCGCCTCTTTTTGTCCCTTTCCGATGCTATTGATAGATGTACGGAAGATCTCGGCAACATAGGCGGCAAAATTCAACCCAAACGCTATGACCGCCACCAGCACCGGACTGATATGGACCGAGGCGAACACCACATAGAAGATGATCATCAGCAAGACCAGCACCGGCGTGCCCCGGAAGAAGGCAATGTAGCCTTTTGCCAAAGAGGTGACAAAGCGCGAGGCTGACATACGCATGGAGCAGACCGCACCGCCCAGCAGGGTCCCCAGGAGGGCTGCCAGAATAGAGATGATTACCGTAACCGACAACCCGTCCAGCACCAGTTTGTAACGGTCTTCAAGGACCAGGTTGTTGTGAAAACTTTTTTTGATCCCTTCAAGAAACCCGGCTTTTGGGGGACTATCCTCGGCCCGTACAAAAGCAGCGGCATTGTCCCGGTTGATGTAACTCTTCAGGGCTATGATGCAGACGCCGGATTGATAATACGGATCCGAAAACGCTACCTGCCGGGCACGTTCTTCCGTAATCATGATGCTGGCAGCTCCGGCTACTACCCTGCCTGAAGAAACGGCCATCAACAAACTGTTAAACGGCATATCCACGGGAACAAACCGCTTGCCAAGGTGTGAAGCAAAACGCATCATCAATTCAATGTCAAATCCCGCCAGTTTCCCGTCAATTAATGATGTAAACGGCAGCCCTATGTTCTCGACGATGGCCACCGGCAAATCCCCGTTTTCTCCGTGTTGCGGGATTTCAGGCATGGTAGTTCCGGATTTTTCTATCCAATGTTCTACCATCAGGTCGTATGTCCCGTTTTGTCTGATCTCCTTTAAAAAAACGTTGAATTGCACCCGTAGGGAATCGTTCCCCTGGTGAAAAACAACCCCCAACGGTTCAAAAAACACATCTTCTGCCAAAATCCCTATTTCAGGATTTTCACTAAAAACATGCCCCAGCATTTCGGTGGCAAAAAACGCCGCATCTGTTTTGCCCTGTTTAAGAGCCAACAATAAATCCGGAACGGTCTGGTATTGTAACAACCGGTCTTCCGTGTAATGTTTCAGGGCATAGTTTTCATGTGACGAGCCCAGAAGAACGGCCAGGGTTTTGGAACGTTCTTTCGCGGGTTGTTTACTTTCACGCACCATCACCGCCAAACCGCCTTCGTAATAAGGCTCTGAAAAAAGTACGCTTTTTGCCCGTTCTTCAGTTATGGACAATCCCGCCCCTATCATATCCACTTTCCCGGATATCAAAGCCGGAAGCAACGCCCCGAACTCCATGTTCACAATATTCAACTCCATGCCCAGTTCCTGTGCAATGTAGGCAGCATATTCTATATCAAAACCTATGACTCCCTCATCTGCATATACATAAGCCATCGGCTCGGTGACGGCAGCTGTTCCAAAATTCAAAATCCCGTTCTCCCCGCTCGACGGAATATCAGGCATCGGTCCCGGGTCACCCCCTTTGGGAAACCAACGATCTTCCATTTCCCGGTAGGTCCCGTCTTCCCGTATCCTTGCCAGCACGCGGTCCATAGCCTCTTTCAGCCTCTGATCACCCTGTCTTACGGCAAACCCGTACTGATCGTCCATAATGTACTCATCCAGTACAGTCAGTCCTTCCAATTTGGCTTCAATATTGGCCAGTACCGGCAAATCGTAGGCTGTAGCATGGGCTTTACCTTCTCTTACAGCCAACGCACAATCCAACACACTGTTAAAATAGATAATCTGTGCATTGGGCAAGCGGTCCAAAACCATCTGGTCGGCCACTGTTCCGGAAGGAACTGCAAACACCTTGTCTTCCAGCATGGAAAGGCTGGTAATAAAATGACTTTCCCTGCTGCACGCCATCATTGAAAGGACAACCAAAGCATACAGCAGGGAGGCTTTAAACGTACTTTTCATGGAACAAAGATAATTAAATGGAATTTGACTGCGCCAAAATTATGTATCTTTGTTTGATGCCAAACCGCAAAAGACACCGTCATATGTCGGCCCTGCCTCCCATGGAGGGATACAGGCCTTACGGGATCCCCGGAAGGGACCGTGGATCAGTGGAGTTGCTGTTTGAAGAATATGAGGCCATTCGCCTGGCCGATTATGAGAACCTGACGCAAGAGGAAGCGGCGCACAGAATGAATATCTCGCGGCCTACTTTTACGCGTTTATACGACAAGGCACGCAAAAATATTGCCCGTGCCTTTATTGAAAGCAAAAGCATTGTGATTCGCGGCGGGGATTACGAAATTGACAATCACTGGTACCGATGCCGTCATTGCCACCAGGTAAATTCTTCCCCGGACCCTATCGATAATTGCCAGAATTGTCATTCAGACGATATTTTGTCTTTGAATAAACAATTTCCTAAACCTTCAAAGTGACGGAATCTTTCAGACAACAGATACTCAACTGTACGCGTTGTGATCTCTCAAAAACACGTAAACATGTGATCTTTGGGGAAGGCAATCCCAATGCAGACATTCTGATTATAGGAGAAGCTCCCGGGCAGGACGAAGACCTTATAGGCCGTCCTTTTGTTGGTTTGTCGGGGCAATTATTGGATAAAATCCTGGCTGCCTGCGGTTTCACCAGGCAAAAACACGTCTTTATCAGTAATATTGTGAAGTGCCGGCCACCCGGAAATCGTGTACCTACGACAGCAGAAGCTGCCTGCTGCATTCCTTGGCTGTATGAACAGATTGAACGCATTGATCCAAAAATCATGGTTCTGCTGGGTGCTACTGCCTTGCGCTATATTGCCGGACCGGGATATAAGATCACGCGGGATCACGGACACTGGTTTACCTGTATGGACCGTCAGACAATGGCCGTCTACCATCCGGCCGCCCTGTTGCGCAATCCCGAACTAAAACGGGATACATGGACCGACTTCAAAAATATAGTTTTAAAATACAGGGAACTCTCCGATCCCCAACACCCCTGCCGCTATATCTAAACTTTTGTGTGTTCCCATATCTTCAGGTCTATGCAATCAATACGCGTAGTTTCGTCTTCCAAAGACACGATCACCCCTGAATGAATTTTTCCCATCATGCAATGAGCCGGAAGGAATTTCACGGTCTGTCCTACAAAAGGACGCATCCCTTCAATTACTCCCCTGAAAGAAAGCACCATACATATTCCCGCCTCAATAACCGCCTCTTCCCGGCCCAATAGTTTCCCCGGCCCGATCACCCACACATCCAACAACCCGTTATCTATCTCCATAACCCGCGCAAAATGCGTAATGGGACAACCTAACGGGCGGTAGCGGATCACATCGTCTTTTAATATCTTATTGGCCGAAAAACAGGCCAGCGTCTCGCGACAAGAAGGCTCTCCGGGCAACGGGTGCAGCAGAAAATCCCCCTTTGCCTTGTCTATCAGCCCCACATAAGTCTCTTTTTCCTGAATATTTGCCGAGTTCAGGATCTCCGTCAACTTTCGGAACTGCATCTTAAACCGTTCCTGCCTGAAAACCGGGCATTGTTCCGGCATCGTTTTTTTTTCTTTTAATGCCGAGGCAAAGGCCGCACAATTTACATAACCGCAAGCCCCGCAATTAAATCCCGGAAGCAGGGCAACGAGAGTTTCTTCCTTGATCATGACTTATTCTCCCTTATATTCCTGCACCCCGTTAATGTGCCGCAACACACCCCGGTGGAATTTCTTTTCAATGTGCATTTCTCCTACGCACAGAGTACAAATAGAAAACGGTGCATTATGGCGCAAACGGTCTTCGCTGTAATCAAACACAGGAGCTTCGGAAAAACATGCCGCTAATTCAGCCGCCCCTTTACCTGTTAGTCCGTTGGTTTCAATAATACGGCACCCGGAATTCATCTCCATGACCCGTTCTCTGAATATTTCCCTTTCTGCCTGAGATATCATATCCCCTTTTGTTATGGCTACGACATTGGCAGTACTTAAGAAAGGGCCAACTTTCAAAGGAGTGTTCGGCCCTGTTGTGGCATCAATAACACAAACCCCCAGGCCATTGGTGGTATATGGAGCACACCTGTGGCACAATCCGGCTGTTTCTACAATAAGCATATCTGCGGTATGCTCAGAGGCAAAAGACACCATTTCTCCCATGTTGTAAATGGTGTAATGATCCGGGCACATATCCCTGGACAAACCTACCATGGTGGGTACCCCGGTCTTTTTAAAGCGGACCTGGTCTTCCGTATACAGGCAATCAATCTTGGCAATCGCGATTTTTACCTGCTGTTCTTTCAAAAATTTAATGGTATTGAGCAATACAGACGTTTTCCCTGCTCCCGGCGTACCGGCTACTACTATTACTTTCATGGTTTTCTTTTCAGGCAACAATTTCCTCACCCAGTCTCACCCGTTCGCGGATCCTGAATAATTCCCGGTCCATCCGGTTCAATTCCACACAAAGATCTGTTTCGTGATCGGTTGTATTAAATATCTTTTCCACACCTCCGTTTTTCATTACTATGCGCCTGCCGGTCAGTAATGCCAGTAGTGGATCGTGTGTTACCACCAGAATAATTTTTCCCTTTCCCGACAACAATTCCATAGCCTGATGCTTTTTTATGCCGGCATTTTCAATTTCATCTATCAGTACTATGGGTGAATCACTTATAAAAGCAACATCGGCTACCATCAAGGACCGGCTTTGTCCCCCGCTAAGGACTGTCAAATTCATATCTTCCGTTATGGGTTCACCTGTCAATGTGTTGGCATGAAAGATAACTTGTTCCACCATATTCAGGTCTTTTCCCCTGCATTTTGCGTGAAGTAACAGGAACTCCCGAACAGTCATATCTGCCAGAAAATTCATGTTTTGAGACAACTGTGCGATCAGTTTCTTTTTGGGATCAAACCGCATTGAAATATCGGGCACACAGCCGTTGATCAACACACTGCGGTGCGTAGAAGTGTCCTTCTGCGCCAGTTGTTCAATGTCCTCAATAAAAGCGCTTTTCCCGCTTCCGGTAGGACCAACGACCCCCACAATTTCTCCGGGATAGATATCGATCCGTGAAAATGCCTCGGCAATTCCGAATTTGTTTTTTCCGGGCAAAATGGTAATGCTTTCAATCATTGTCGTATCTTTTCCGACAAAGGTAAAAGCATTTACTATTTTAATAAACCCATGAAAAACGTATCTTTTGTTACGTTTAAATACGTAGACAGTTGGCCTTATATGTCAAAATAATGATGTTTGATAGCATACGTGACCAGGTTTGCCGTATTCCTGGATTGTGTTTTCTGCAGCAGGTTTTCGCGGTGTTTGTCTACCGTACGTTTGCTGATACCCAGTTTTTGAGCTATTTCAGCATTTGAAAATCCTTTACAGATATAATACAGAATATCCTTTTCGCGTTGTGTAATATCGTCGCGGTCTTTTCCTGAATTGTTAATCTTATGGGTCATGATCTCCAGAATGGACTGTATGATGGCCGGAGAATAATAATTCTTTCCTTCCATAACATCTAGCAAGGCATTTCTCACTTCTTTAAAAGAAGAGTTTTTGAGCAAAAACCCCGAAGCGCCTGCCTCTATCATACTGGACAGGTAGCTTTCTTCCGAATACATGGATAAAGCAAGGATCTTAATATCCGGATACAGCTCCATTGCTTTTCTTGTAGCTTCTATTCCGTTCATAATGGGCATCTCTATATCCATCAGAACTATACAATCTTTTACCTCAACTATCTTTTTTAAAAATTCAAGTCCATTTTCTGCTTCATGTATCTGATCCAGGAAATCCATTTTTTGAAGCAAAAAACGGAGTCCTTCCCGAAACAAGGTATGATCATCCACTAAAAAAACATTGACTTTTTTCATTTCACAGGTATTTCAATATGTGCATAGAAACCGTTTCCGGGTGACGATTCTACGGAGATCAACCCGTCCAGAGACTTCACACGGGAATAAATATTGTCCAGACCCATCCCCGTTAACTTTGTCTCTTTTTGGGGTATACGACCCGGATCCATTCCTTTCCCGTCATCACGGTAATCAACCTTCAACCACCGGTTCTGCTCTTTTAAGGTCAGGTTAATGACTGCCGGTCCGGCATGTTTCACGCTGTTGTTAAACATCTCGGTTACAATACGGTATACATTGATCTCCAGATCGTAATCGTACCTTTTGTCGGAAATATCAGCCTTAAAAACCACTTTTATGGGAGAATTGGCAAAAAGTTGCCTGGTAAGTGTTTCTATTGCTTTTGACAATCCGTAATTTTTCAGCAGGTGAGGACTCAGGTGATTGGAAATTTCTCTGAGTGTAACTATTGCTTCGTCGATCACAGAAGACGATTGTTCAACGATCTTTCTGTTTTCCTTATCCATTTTCTCCGTATCTGCCGCACTGATGATCATTTTAACCGAAGAAAGTAACGGGCCCAATCCGTCGTGCAAGTCGCCCGCTATGGTGCGCCGGGCACGTTCTTCTCCCTGGATGATCCCCATAAGCATGCGTTTTTCACTTGTCTTGCGAACGACATCCAATTGGTCCTGTAAATTAAATATTTGCCGGATATAGTACACACTGATAAGCATCAATATGGAAATTATGATGCCCAGCCAGCTGTTCACTTCGTCTTTTGCAAACAATTTGGTTTGCCAGAAAAAAGAGGAAAATTCAAAAAGCCTTTCCAGAGCCATCAAAACAAAGGCTATCGAAATCAATATCCAGGAAATGTTGTACCGTGTCCTGCGGACCATAGAAACCGCAACAATAGCCGTGACCAATTGAATGATCATGGACAGGAACAGGGCAATTTTAAAAATCATTTTTTCAGTAAAGTTATTGATTTAAAAACAAAAAGGCCGCCCGGCAAAGAGCGACCTCAACACTATTAGGTTTTGAGTGTTAATCAAGCAGCTTATTGCGAGCGGCTTCAATATCTGTGGTCAGTGTATTTAACTGTTCTTCAAGCTGTTTTACGTTTATTGCGTTGATCACCTTCAACGGTTCCAGGATCCCCTTAATGGATTCCAGTTCCGGGTGGTAGGGAATAAGCAATTCTATTCCGTCAACGACCAGCAAGAACCGGTAAGAGACATCGGCAGCCGTCTGGTCGTTGAAATATGTAATGTAACGCGGGACATCAAGGCTTGTAAAATAAAGGGCTTCCAGGATCCCGGCCGCCATGGTTTCAAAGAACATGTGTACTTGTTCTCTTTCCATTTGTTCATCTCCCATGGTTATTACCCAGGTATCAATATCCAGCGCATTGATCTCTACGTTTACTTCTGCACCTTCCATCAGGGCCACATTGTCAGTATCTACCAGAAGCTGTGCAATTACTTTATCGTATTCCTCAACAGGCAGACCGTAAAGTTGTGCGATGGCCTGGTCTACCGAATAAACGGCTAAAGCCCTGTTTTTCTGTGAAAGTGTCACCAGGTCGTTTACTTTGTTTAGCGGCATCAGGAATGTGGGTTTAACTCTTTTTTCACGTTCGGTAAGAACCAGCGTCCCTTCCTGAATGGCTTTCATGTGAGGCATTACGCCCAACTGTTGAAATCCCGATACCAGGGAATCGATCTTGATGATCAAATCTTCTGTCAGGTATTGTTCCTGAAGACTTGTTTCAGATTTTGTCTGAGCGTCTTTTTTCTTGGAGGAGCTGTTACCGCATGCGCTTACGATAAGCGCCGAGATCAACAATAGTGCAATGGCAATTCTTTTCATATTGGGTTGTTTTGTATAGTAAATAAGCTTGGAATATTGTACAAATGTAAAAAAAACACGTTATTATTCACCTTTCTTCGCCATAAACCTTGCCGGAATCCTGAAAAATAATGCCAGGGCAGTCAATATGGCCATAATTCCCATCACCCCCAAATTATACCACAAGGTGGGAATTTTTAGTTTGCCCAGGATTTTTTCATGACTGTAAAATGGGGCTCTCCCGTTAGCTGTAGCCGGTTCCAGGTAAATTTGTCCAACTTTTGGTACAATTGTATTATCAACAATACGGAACATTTTTAAAGAAGAAGTGTTCAGGACCAGATCCTGCAAAAACAGATTGTGGTGATCTTTTTTCAGGGATAACAATCCGTCTTTTCCCATTTCTTTGATCAACCGGGTGTTGGTCCTGTCAATTTCATGGGTGTAATGCAACGATTTCTTTGAGAGCATTTTACTTGCGTTGGAAAAACAACTGTCCAGTTCCCGGTATAGATCTTCGGACCAGGCAGATCCCTCTATCAACAAAGGATCTTGTTCCGTTAGCTGAGCCAGTCGTGGAAGGCCGGTTTTAATAATTTCCAGTCGCTCTTTTTCCGGAGCCCCTTCTTTCAGATACTCTGCCTGTGCCGTTTCCATCTGGCTTTGCAACTCTTCCAGGAACCCTATCCGGTAATACTGTGCACGGAATTTTTCCTTTTCATCATCAAAGAAATGCCTCATGTAACGGTTGTATTCAAAAGAACTGACAGCCAGAGCCTCAAATGCCCACCTGGAGGGGATCACTTCTCCTATGACAGGAACATTTCCAGTCTTGCTTTTCGGGTTCAGATCGTCAAATTTCACTACCAGGCCGCACAGCAGGATCTGGGGTATCAGCAATAACGGAATGGTTATGTATATGGCCACAATAGAACTCAGGGACTGGGAAAGCACCAGTCCGGTAAGGTTTGCCACCAATGCCGAGGCAAAGAGAATGACCCACCAAATACCCAGCATACCGTGAATGCCCATAATCGCGTTCCCCGCCAGGATGAAAAGCAGGGTCTGCACAAGCGACAACCCCGTAAGATAGATTATCTTTGACCATATATATCCGCTGTGGCTCAATTTCAGGAACCGCTCCCGTTTGAGCAGCGAACGGTCCTTGAAAATCTCCTCGGCACTTACACTCATTCCCATGAATATGGCCACAATGACCGCCATAAAAAAATACGATACCAGGTTTTTGTTGTCCAGCAATGTATATCCCGTCTCGGAGGCATACCTTGTCAGCATGGCCACCACCACTGCCAGCAAGGGGGCTTCCAGCAGGGAGATGAGCAAATACTGCGTATTGGCCATTTTTGTATGGATGTTTCTCTGAAGAAATATTCCGAACTGTTTCCAGGCAGCCGGTTTCTTCTGTCTTGTTTCGGGTACTTCGCGTATTTTTGGATCTTCCCCCTCGGATCTTGTTTCTAAGTATTTATTATGCCATTCTTCCGGGCTCATTCGACGTGTTTCCGTTATTTTTCCCGTATCGTCCAGGGCCTTTGCGTCTAAAATATTGAGAACAATTTCGGGATTTACGTTGCCGCAGGTGGAACACATACTGGTATCTGCATCTGCATAATGCGCGGTGTTTTTAAAATATGTTATGGCTTCTATGGGGTTCCCGTCGTATACGGGATACCCGCCCTTGTCCAAAAGCCAAAGCCGGTCAAATAATTTGTAGATGTCCGAAGAGGGCTGGTGGATATTCACCACGACCAATCGTCCTTTGAACGTTTGTTCCTTGAGCAGGTTGATTACCTTTTCAGAGTCGGAGGAACTTAGTCCCGAGGTAGGTTCGTCCAGGAACAGCACCACCGGTTCCCGGATCAGTTCCAGTGCAATATTCAGTCTTTTCCGTTGTCCTCCGCTAATGGTCTTGTTCAGCGGGGATCCCACCTTGAGGTCTTTTGCCGCCGCCAGTCCCAAATCTGTCAACACATCCATCACCCGTTTATCGAGTTCTTCCGCAGACATCCCGTCAAAACACAATTTAGCGGTATACCAAAGGTTTTTGTAAACAGTCAGCTCTTCTATCAACAAATCGTCCTGGGGTACAAATCCAATCAGTTTTTGTACTTCGGAGTCATCTATGGAATGTCCGTTCAGCAGAATTTGTCCTTCCTGGGGTTTCATATTGCCGTTAAGCAATCCCAGCAACGTGGATTTTCCTACTCCGCTGCCTCCCATAATGGCCACCAACTGTCCGGAGTACAGGGTAAAGCTGAAATTATGCATGCCGTTATCACTTCCGGGAAAACGAAAATTAATATTCCGCCCGGCAAGCTCTATGGGAATGTGTTTATCTCCCTTGTTCTGGAACAGGGCTTTGATATTGCTGTAATACAAGGGAACGCCCTGTCGTCCCTTCATCACTCCGCTTTGCTGCCACAATTGAAAAGTGCCGGAGAGTACGGGAACATCATTCATCAATACAGGATCGTTTCCCCGGTACGTAAAAGCCATGATATTGCTATCCGGGAGGTCTATTACCTGTAACGTACCGTCCCACCCATGCGGAGCGAATGAAAGCACCCTTTCCGTTTCCTGTTTCAGGACAAAGGCTTTGTAATGTCCGAAAACATTTTCGTTCACATTGAATTGAACGGCAACTTTCCTAAACAGATCTTCATGCGCCAGGAATCCCGCTGAATTAATGCAGGCAAATTCCATAAAACGTAATAACAGCAACGATTGTTCTTTTGCTTCTATGTTTTTGCGCAATCCTTCACAAACAGATTCAATGATCTTATCCTTATCCAATCCGGATGACATCATGTACAATTCCCCAAGGTCCCTGTACAATCCCAGGTAAGTTTCCTGGCGGCGTATGCCAAAATGCTGATTGAGATATGCTTTAATGAGTTTTTCGGATCTTTCTTTATCTATCCCTGCCACAGCTCCAAAAAGCGCAAACAGGTTCAGCAACCCGGACAAAACTAAGTCGTTCATAATGAATTAGATTTTTGTTCTTTCCAATAATAAAAGATCAATAGAGGGATTCCCAGTACGCTGCCCACTATATCTGCTGCCACATCCCCGATGTCTCCGGTACGGTAGGGCAGGTAAAACTGAATAATTTCGGTAATCGCGCCAAAGATGAATCCGGACCACAAAATAAAGATTTTAATTACGATCCATCCGGGTCTTACGGCAGCCCAGGCAAGAGGAACTATTGGAATAAAGAGCAGGGCATGCATTATTTTGTCGGGTAGTACTCCCAGGAACGAAGCAAGCCAGACAAACAGCCCGTTTTTCTTAAATTGGGGCAGGGCATCTCCCGTTGAAAACAAGAAATAAGTACACACTCCCAGGTATACAACAAAGAAGCAAATCCAGAATATTTTCCGGCCCTTTTTATTTACAGGAGTTTTTCCAGCCAATACTTACTGTTTAATTTTTTATCCAATATCCCGGAAAGACTATCAATGGGGATCCTCTCCTGGAGCATGGTATCCCGGTCTCGCAATGTGACCGTTCTGTCCTCAAGTGTTTGATGGTCAACTGTTATACAATAAGGAGTTCCAATCGCGTCCATTCTGCGGTAACGTTTTCCTATACTATCTTTTTCATCGTACAAACAATGGTGTTCCAGGCGCAGGGTTTTTAAGATTTCGTGCGCCACTTCGGGCAATCCGTCTTTTTTGATCAGGGGGAACACGGCCAGTTTGACCGGTGCCAAAACGTGCGGAATTCTTAAAACCACACGGGTTTCCCCGTCTTCCAGTGTTTCTTCCCGGTAAGAAGCTGACAAGACTGACAGGAATGTTCGGTCCAGTCCTATGGAGGTTTCCACTACGTAAGGTATGTAACTTTCATTGGTTTCGGGATCAAAATAACGCATTTTTCGGCCCGAATATTCTTCATGACGCGACAAATCAAAATCGGTCCTGGAATGGATTCCCTCCAGTTCCTTGAATCCAAAGGGAAACTTAAATTCAATGTCACAAGCAGCATTGGCATAGTGGGCCAGTTTGTCGTGATCATGATAACGGTAGGATTCCTCTCCCAATCCCAAGGATAAATGCCAGCGCAGACGAGCCTCTTTCCAGTACCGGTACCAATTCATTTCTTCCCCCGGCTTAACAAAGAACTGCATTTCCATCTGCTCGAATTCCCGCATCCTGAAAATAAATTGCCTGGCTACGATCTCGTTCCTGAAAGCCTTACCTATTTGTGCTATCCCAAACGGTATCTTCATCCGCCCGCTTTTCTGTACATTTAAAAAATTAACGAAAATTCCCTGTGCGGTTTCCGGACGAAGGTATATCTGCGAAGCGCCGTCTTCGGTACTTCCCAGTTTTGTACTGAACATAAGATTGAACTTTCTGACTTCGGTCCAGTTTTTTGAACCGGAAACAGGACATGCGATTCCGCAATCCACTATCAATTGACGCAGGCCTTCCAGATCATTGTCATTGAGGGCTTTGACCATTTTTTCCCGAACCGCGTCAATCTTAGCCTGTTCTCTCAACACATTAGGATTAGTTGCCAGAAACTGTTGTTGATCAAAAGCCTCTCCAAAACGTTTTCTTCCTTTTACAACTTCTTTGTTGATCTTTTCCTCCAGTTTGGACAGGTAATCCTCCAAAAGCACATCTGCCCTGTATCGTTTTTTGGAATCTTTATTGTCAATAAGCGGGTCATTGAAAGCCGAGACATGGCCGCTCGCCTCCCATACCTTTGGGTGCATAAAAACGGCTGAATCGAGCCCTGTAATGTTATCATACATCCTTACCAGCGAATCCCACCAATATTTTTTTATGTTGTTTTTCAATTCCACGCCGTTTTGTCCGTAATCGTATACAGCTCCCAGTCCGTCATAAATATCACTGGAGGGGAAAATGAATCCGTATTCTTTGGCGTGTGCAATAATGTTCTTGAACAAGTCTTCCTGTGTCATAAATCTTTTAGTAAAAATCTTCCAAAGATAGGTTTTTTGGGAGAATCTCTTTCAGCAATTCTATGGCAAAAGGCCTTTCTTTTAAACGGGGATGCGGCAGAATAAGATTATTGGTATTTCTTTTTATCTTGTCATATAGCAAAATATCAATGTCTATAAGCCTTGATTCGTATGATTTCGGCATATCCGGGGAAGATGACGATTTTATACGTACCCTGCCTAGTTTTTTTTCAATATCCAGGCATTTTTCCAATAACATTTCCGGACTGAGTTCCGTTTCCAGGCAAACAGCCTGGTTCAGAAAGCCGTTTACCGGCCGGGTGAATCCCCAGGGTTCCGTTTCTTTTCGTTTGGAAACAGATCTGATCTGCCCCAGTTCACGCAAGAAATCCAGGGCCTGCTGCAACATCCTGTCCCTGTTTTCCAGATTGCCCCCCAGAAGAAGATACGCTATATGCATAGATACCTGCTTTAAAACATGCCGTAAAGACCGGTGTCCAAAAGCGCCTCTTCACTCATTCGTGAAGGATCCCACGGGGGATCAAAAGTAAGTGTTATGGTTGCCTGCGAGACACCCGGGACCTGGCTGACGGCAATTCGGGCATCTTCTACGACTTCATCTGCCATAGGACAATTTGGCGCGGTCAAGGTCATAGTTACCGTTACAGGAAATCCTTCCGCTGTTTTTTCCCCTATGGCAATATCATAGATCAGGCCAAGATCTACGATATTGGCGGGTATTTCGGGGTCATAAACCTGCTTTAAAGCCTGTTTTATATCGTTTTCCGGTTCCATTCAAGAAGGTTTTTCGGTATTTGCGACAAAGGCATACATCCGGATCTGTTGTATCATTGACAATAAACCGTTTGCCCTTGTGGGAGAGAGGTGGTCCTTTAGGCCTATCTTTTCAATAAAATCCATATTGGAATCCAGGATTTCTCCCGGCGTATGACCGGAAAAAACGTGAACTAGCAGGGATATGATCCCTTTTGTTATCAGGGCATCGCTGTCGGCTTTGAAATACAGTTTTTCGTCTTTCCTGGCTACATCAAGCCAAACTCTTGATTGACATCCTTTTATGAGATTTTTTTCTTGTTTGGAGCTCTCTTCCAGTGGAGGCAGGTTTTTGCCCAGTTCTATCAGGTATTCGTATTTATCCATCCAATCTTCCAAAAAGGAAAATTCTTCCACAATCTTTTGTTGTTTTTCCGGTATGGTCATAAAAAATTTTTTAACGAAGTATCTTCAGCACTTTTTTCAAAGAATCCACAAAAAATTCCAGCTCTTCCAGGGTGTTGTACAAGGCAAAGGAAGCACGCAGCACAGAAGTCAGGTTTAACCGGGCCAGCAACGGCTCGGCACATAACATTCCGGAACGGGCGGCGATGCCCATTTTATCCAACATCATGGCAATGTCGGAAGGATGCGCTCCTTCAATGGACATGGAAAAAACGGGAATTTTATCATAGACCTGGCCATAGTAAGTCCCGGGGATACCGTATAGGGTGCATCCGTCAATTTCCTGTAATAATTTTATGGCTTTTTCCGTGATGGTTTTTTCATAGTCTTCTACTGTGCCGTTATCTAATCCTTGTATAAACTCCACGGCAGCTCCCAGGCCGGCCACACCTGTGAAGTTGGCTGTGCCGGCTTCAAATTTCAGGGGAAGCTGAGCATAGGTGGTCCCTTTTTCCAGCGACACACTCTCTATCATGTCTCCCCCGCCCTGCCAGGGAACCATTTCTTCCAGGAATTTTTCTTTCCCGTACAGAATACCTGTACCGGTAGGTCCGTAAAGTTTGTGCCCGGAAAAAACGTAAAAATCGGCATCAATTTCCCTGACATCCACTTTTTGATGCACAATCCCCTGGGCACCGTCCACAACTACGGGGACCTGGTAATAATGGGCAATTCGAATGATCTCGGCAAGGGGATTTACAATGCCAAGAACGTTAGAAATGTGTGTTACTGCCAACAATTTGGGCGGATCCCCGGGTTTGTCCAGGATCTGTTCCAGTTTTTTGGGATCCAGGGCTCCGGTCTGGTCCATTTCCCAGATTTCCAGCAATGCACCGGTGCGTTGACACATCATTTGCCAGGGGACGATGTTGGAATGATGCTCTGCCCGGGTGATGATGATGCGGTCTCCGGGACGCACATACGTTTGTCCGAAAGAAAACGCCAGTAAATTCAGCGAAGCAGTAGTCCCGGAAGTAAATATGATCTCGTTTTCAGAAGCAGAATTTATAAAATCCCGGATGGTTTTTCGTGCCTTATCGTAACGCTCTGTACATTCCACGCTCAGGTAATGAACGGCCCGGTGAATGTTGCCGTTTATACCACCGTTCATTTCCTGAAGTATATCAAGAACTGGTCTTGGTTTCTGGGTTGTAGCACTGTTATCCAGATATACCAGAGGTTTTCCGTACACTTTCTGTTGCAGGGCCGGAAATTGATCCCTGATTTGTGAGATATTCATGGTTCAAAGATAATAAATGTATATTTGCATGCGTATAAAACACTGCAAAAATGTATGAATACATAAAGGGGACACTGACGTATGCAGATCCTGCTCAGGCAGTTATAGAGACCTCTGGTACCGGTTACCACATAATGATCTCGCTGCAAACTTATTCTGCCATACACAACCAAAAAGAGATCATGCTATGGCTGCATTTGCTGATCAAGGAAGATGCCCACTTGTTATACGGTTTTGCCACCCGGGATGAACGGGAGATTTTCCGTTTGTTAATAAGTGTTTCCGGTGTGGGACCAAATACAGCCCGAATGATCCTTTCTGCCATGAGTAATGAAGAGATCCGCGATGCCCTGATCACTGCAGATGTGGTCAAAATAAAAAGCATTAAGGGTATAGGAACCAAAACAGCAGAAAGAATGATCATAGACCTGAAAGACAAAATGATGAAAGTGGGCCTGGAGTCTTCTCCATCCGGCAGTAAGTTACAACCGGTTTCAGAAACCGGGGCAGAAGCAGCAGCAGCCCTCCAGCAATTAGGATTTCAACGTGCTGCCGTAGAAAAAGTGCTTTCCAGGCTGCAAAAAGAAAATCCTGCATACACCCTGGAAGAATTGATCAAGCTTTCTCTGAAGATTTTATAATGTTTAAATAACTATATTTGCATCATTAACTATTAATCATTTTATCATAATGAACATTCCGGAAAATCTCAAGTACACTAAAGAACACGAGTGGGTAAAAATTGAAGGAGATCTGGCAATTGTAGGCATTACCGAACATGCTCAGGCTCAATTAGGTGACATCGTTTTTGTTGATATCCAGACTTTGGACGAAACGCTGGACAAAGATGAGGTCTTTGGTGTCATTGAAGCGGTTAAAACGGTAGCCGATGCTTTTATGCCTTTATCCGGAACTATTGAGGAAGTAAACGAAATACTGGAAGGAGATCCCCAGTTAGTCAATCAAGATCCTTACGGTGAAGGCTGGATGATTAAAATTAAAATGACAAACCCGGATGAAGTGGAAGAACTGCTAGATGCCGCTGCTTACGGGAAGCTGATCGCATAAATGAAAACCAGCTTCGGAAGCGATAATCATTCCGGAGTGCATCCTCTTGTACTCAAGGCAATAGCGGAAGCAAACGATGATTATCAACTCTCTTACGGAGAAGACGAATATTCGGATAAGGCCCGTACCCTTTTCCAACATTTTTTTGGCAAGGACGCCCGTGTATTCTTTGTTTTTAACGGGACCGGGGCAAATGTTCTTTGTCTCCAGGCACTTACTCAACCTTATCATTCTGTAATCTGTGCACGTACGGCGCATATTAACCAGGATGAATGCGGCGCACCCGAACGTTTTACGGGATGCAAACTACTGACAGTAGAAACCAAAGACGGGAAGCTGACCCCGGAACTTGTGAAGCCTCATCTGCAGGGCTTTGGATTTCAACACCATTCGCAACCTAAAGTCATTTCCATATCACAAACCACAGAACTGGGAACTGTTTATACCCCGGAAGAGATTAAGGCCCTTGCTGATCTGGCACACCATTACCAAATGTACCTGCATATGGACGGATCAAGACTGGCAAATGCAGCCGCATTTCTTGATCTTCCACTGGATAGCATAACCGGGAAAGCCGGTGTGGATGCACTTTCGTTCGGAGGCACAAAAAATGGGATGTTAATGGGAGAAGCTGTTGTGTTTTTTCATCCTGAGCCATCCCGGAACTTCATTTACATAAGAAAACAATCCATGCAATTGTTTTCAAAAGGCCGGTACGTGGCGGCACAATACCTGGCATATTTGGAAAATGACCTGTGGCTTAATAATGCGCGTTATGCCAATGCCATGGCACAATACCTGGCCGTTGAAACAAAAAACATTCCCGGTGTGACCATTACTCAAAAGGTGCAGAGCAACGCGGTTTTTGCTTTAATACCCGAAAAGGCTCGTAAAAAATTGGCAGAAAAGCATTTTTTTTACACCTGGGACGAGGCAACCGGAGAAGTTCGATGGATGTGTTCATTCAACACCCAAAAGTCTCACATAGATGCTTTTATTAACGACTTAAAAAATACGTTATTATGAACGAAGAAATACAAATTACCAGACTGTTTGACCTGCTGGAACGCTTGCAAAAAACTTATCCAAAAGAAGACATTCTGGCTGGAAAAGTGAATGCTTCCTGGAAAAAATACAGTTCAAAGGAATATTCCGAACTATCTCACTTGTACGCCTATGGATTTTTGGAACTGGGTCTGAACGCAGGGGATAAGGTAATAACGGTCATGAACAACCGTCCCGAATGGAATTTCACGGATATGGGGACCGCACTTTCCGGCCTTGTCCATGTTCCTGTATATACTACTTTGAGTGAAGACGATTATCTGTATATCATCCCCCATTCAGATGCAAAAGTAATGATCATAGGGACAGCCACTTTGTATAAGCATCTGGCACCGGTCATTGCCAAACTGGAAAATCCTCCCATGGTTTTTACCATAGATGAAGTAGAAAATGTTCACAACCTGGACGAGATCCGTTTATCTGGGGAGAAAAACAAGGCAAAATGGGAACCTGTAATTGAAGAAAACAAAAAGACCATAACGCCTGATACTTTGCTTACCATAATATATACCTCGGGAACTACCGGAACGCCCAAGGGAGTAATGCATGCACACAGTAGTATTGTTTTTAATTTCCTGGGACATGCCGCACAACAGGTAATGAATGCTTCACACCATTACCTGAGTTTTCTGCCGTTATGCCATATCTACGAAAGAACCATGAACTATGAGTTCCAATCTTTGGGGATCAGCATTTACTATGCCGAAAACATGGGAACCATCGCTCGTGATCTGAAAGACATCCAGGCAGACGGATTTTGTGCCGTTCCCCGTGTTATTGAAATGATGTACAAAAAGCTTGAAGATGCCGGAAAAAGCCTTTCCGGTATTAAACGGATCATCTACAGATGGGCCTGGAATTTCGGAAATACTTTCGATTACGAAAACCTTACTTTTTGGCGTGTAACCTTAAACAAATTGTTTGACAAACTGGTATACAGCAAATGGAGGGCGAATCTGGGTGGTCACGAAATGCTGATCGTTACAGGCGGATCTTCTATAAGAGCGTGTATTATTCGTCTTTTCTCCGCTGCAAAAATGTATATTTACGAAGGATATGGCATGACAGAAACTGCACCGGTGATTGCCGTAAACAATCCCAAAGGCAAAATACGGAAAATCGGAACGGTGGGAAAGGTCATGGAAGGTACCGAAGTTAAATTTGCCCCTGACGGTGAAATCCTTACCCGCGGACCTCATATAATGATGGGGTATTATAAAAACCCACAAGCAACAAAAGAAGCCATAGACCGTGAAGGTTGGTTCCATACCGGTGATGTAGGAGAAATGGTTGATGGCCTTTTTCTCCGGATCACTGACCGTAAAAAAGAAATTTTCAAGCTTTCAAACGGGAAATACGTTGCCCCACAACTTGTTGAAAACAAACTAAATGAATCTCCTTATATTGAAAGCTCACTGGTCATTGGAAGCAACCAAAAAGTAGCTTCTGCCATTATTATTCCCAACGCTGTATTGATACAGGACTGGGCGGCACACCACCAAATGGTATTCCAGGATCTGGACAATCTATACAAAACAAAGGAGGTAAACGAATTGATACGCAAAGAGATTGAACGCATCAACAAAACCCTTGCCCCTCACGAACAGATCAAATTTTTACGCCTGGTGGATGATGAATGGAATACGGCCAACGGGCTTCTTTCACAAACCCTCAAATTACGCAGGATACAGCTGAATAAATACTACGAAAAAACCATAGCCGACATATACAGTGATACGAAAGGCAAATGAGAAGGACAAAACAGCACTCCGGGAAATCTGGAGTGCTGCTTTTGAAGATCCGCTTTCTTACGCGGACTTTGTCGTAGACCATTGCCTAAAATTGGGGACCGTACTCTATGATGACCGGGGCAGGTCTTTTCTTACCTGCTTTCCCTTATCACTTCAAAAGAAAGGACAGATCCTTTTACAGGGTTTTTATATCTATGGATTTGCCACTCATCCCAGCCGGCAGGGAAAAGGATTCGGGTCTCGTTTGCTGGCCAGGGCTGTCAGAGACACCTCCTTCTGTCTTCTTTATCCCGCCACGTTAGAATTACAACGTTTTTATCACAAAAGAGGGTTCATAACACCTGTGCGTATACCTGCTGCCTTATCCCGTCAACTACCTTTACCGGATTTTCAGGAAATTCAATCGGAACTTATTTACCGCCAATACGTTGAAGACGCCAATCATCTGGACTTTGTCTTTCTTTGGTCATCGTCAATGTTTAAGTTTGCTCTTGATGAATGTTTATTCAGAAAAGGTTTTGTCAATATTCCCTGGTTCTGTTACCCTGAAGATGGGCAGACACACTGTAAACTTTTTTTAAGCCCGGACGACCCCGGGGCTTTTTCCTATATAAAAGCATGGGGAATGTTTAAGGACCCGGTTCCGGGATTTGAACCGGAAAAAAGTATTTTCTACCTCCCTTTAGACTGATTGTCAGAAAGTTATTCTATAATAGCCCAACGGCAGCAACCCCGTCTGGTACGTTGTTTTCATATCTTCCAGCTTGACATTGTATTCGTAAGAATACACATTTTTGCGATTGGTGAAATTTCTGATTTCGACGCCTATTTCATGAGTAATATTCCTTTGCTGAATTTTTGCCCAAACCTTTAAATCTCCACGCATATAAAAAGGATGCTGAGGAACATAGGCCTCTTCATAAATATAAACCGTTGTTTCACTCGCCCTGGAAGCTTCCAGGTCTACGGGTATATATCGTTGTCCTCCTGCCAGTGCAAATTTTATATCGCCCCCAAAAGACCATATATTTTTTGCAGAGGGGTTTTTTGTAATTTCAAACTCTTTGCCTATCAGCAAATTAGAAACAAAATTGCCATTATACCTGGTATTTCTCAGAATGTTGTCAATACTTCTGAACTTACTTTCAAAGACAGATGCGGTAACCATATAATACCAACCTTGTGATAGAAAGCGCTCCATCGTAAGTTCAAGCCCGTAATTATATCCGGTCCCGTCACTCACGTAAACCCGTCCGTATTTGTCAAACTGCATACCCCCCAGGTTGATCACGGCATAATAAGGCTCGTAAAGATCTACCGGTATGTTATAGAGGTATTGATAATAGACTTCTGCTTTCAAACGAGTGGCCGGTGCCAGGCGCCATTGATAACCTAAAACCAGGTGATGCGCACGGGTCATATCCAAATATTTATTGGGATATATCTTGCTGTCAACTGCCTGCGAAAACAGTTTGGTCATATAAATTTCCAGGCCCTGGTATTGACTATGCAATCCGTATCCTAAAGTCAGTTCGTGTTTGTCTTTGAATTTCCAGGAAACACCCACCCTCGGATCAATATTCCATGTTTGGTTGAGTGTCAGGAACTGAGCATTCACTCCTGCGTCCAGGGTTATTTTTGCAGTAGCCCTGTAGGAAATCTCAGAAAACCCCTGTATTTGAAATGTAGATCCTATCTCGTTGACATCTTTTGGGTAAGTTGTCTTTGAATAATCATTGGAAATAAATTCGTAAGCCAGACGTTTCCCGGTTATACCCGATCTCAGGGAAAGGCGGCTACCCAGTTTTGCGTTGTGAACAGCCTGTATACTTTGAAATTCCCGCATCAGTAATGCATCCTGACTCCGTTCCTTCTGCAGGGAAGCGGGATTCAGTGAATCAATCTGCGCAGAGAAAGAAGAAAGGGAACTGGACAGTGAAATTTTCAATGACTGGTTATGTCCCAGTGTTTTCTGGTATTGAAGTCCAACTACACCCATTCCGGATTGCGTGGCAATATCATCTGCATAATTGTAGAAATCAGATTCCCCGTTCACAATACTCACCTTGCCCAGACCTCCTATGGCAAATAGGGAAAAGGTCCCGCTTTTGGGAGTGGGAATATTTACTTTAGCCGTGAAGTCCTGGTACCTGGGAACTGCTGAACCTGTCCCGAATTCAAAACCCAGGTAAGCCAAGGCATCCAGGAAAGAATACCTGTACGATGCCAGGTATGAAGCTTTGAGCTTTTTTGAAATGGGTCCTTCTACGCCAAATTCCAGGCCGTTGATTCCCAGTTGTCCGGTAAATTCATGGACGTCGTAATTTCCCTCACGTAAATGAATGTCAAAAACACCCGAATAGGCATTGGTGTATTCCGCCGGAAATGCACTCGTATAAAAATCCGAGTTGGATAAAGTGTTTACATTCAGCATACTTATGGCGCCTCCCGTTGCTCCGCCGTCTGCAAAATGGTTTGGGTTGTAAATATCTACTCCTTCCATGCGCCATAACAAACCAAAGGGAGAATTCCCCCTTACTACTATATCATTACTGGAATCGTTTGGCGTGCCCACTCCTGCAAAATTCTGAGCCATCCTGGAAATATCGCTCATGGCTCCTGCATACCTTTCCGCATCGGCAACAGAAAAAGTCCTTCCTGTTACAGAAGCCATTTCATTTACAGGACGGAGCTTGTCCCTTTCTGCCGTAATCACTAATTCCTCCACTGTCAGCACGTCTTCTCTCATTTTCACATTCAGGACTAATTCTTTTCCTGAATTTATAGCGATATTCTCCATATAAATTGTTTCCATGCCTATGCTGGAAAAAAGAACGGTTATCCTTCCCACAGGAACATTCCGGATGTTGTAATACCCGTCAATATCACTATATGTGGTTAGATAACCACTATTGTTTACAACTATTGCGACTCCAACCAAAGGCTGACCTGAAACATCGTCCACAACACGGCCTTTTACGGTCTGTACCATCTGCTGTTGAGCAGGAGCCTGTACAAACATCATTAAAAGTGTCAACCACAACAGGAATCGTTTCACAATATATGTAAGTTATTAGGTATATAAATTTACAAAAGTAGTACTTTTTTTTGGTCGATCGTTAACGATTTGCTGAAGAATTGCGCACTGTTAATTTAAATAAAATGAATTATTTTATTCATTAAATGCATTTTATATATTATCAGCGTCCCAGATACAGCAACAATACAGAAATATCAGCCGGAGACACCCCGGGGATTCTTGACGCTTGCCCTATTGTCTTAGGTTTTATTAGTTGTAGCTTTTGCCTGGACTCCATAGACAAAGAATTCATGGTGCCATAATCAAACTTTTCAGGAATTAACACCGCGTCCAACCGAAGTATCTTTTTCGCAAACGCAGTTTCTCTTTCTATATATCCTTTATATTTAATTGCTATTTCAACAGATTCATAAATTTCTTCTGAAGAAGGATCCGAACCATAAAGTGTTCCACGTGGAACAAATTCCTTAATCTTATTCCATGTTACTTGCGGCCTGCTTAATAATTCAGAGAATTTTTTCTTTGTTGAAACCGTTGTAGTGTTTGCGTTTTCCAAAATTTTGTTAGCGTTTTCAGGGTTTAGGGAGTTTTCCTCCAGCCAAAATAAGAGTGCGTCACGTCTTTCTTTTTTTTGTATAAAGTAATCAAACCTTTTTTTGTCTGCCAGACCCAGCTCGTATCCCAGTGTCGTCAATCTTTCATCTGCATTATCCTGTCTTAATAAAATTCGGTGTTCTGCCCTTGAAGTAAACATTCTGTATGGCTCATCCACTCCTTTTGTTATTAGATCATCAATAAGGACTCCAATATAGGCCTGATCTCGTTTAAGTATAAACGGGTCCATCCCGTTTAGCTTCCTGTGGGCATTTATACCGGCCATGATTCCCTGGGCTGCGGCTTCTTCATAGCCGGTTGTTCCATTAATCTGTCCGGCAAAATACAAATAGGGTATATTTTTTACTTCCAGAGAATGCAATAATTGTGTTGGAGGAAAGTAATCGTATTCTATAGCGTAAGCAGGCCGGTAAAATACGGCGTTTTCAAATCCCTTTATTCGTCTAAATGCCTGATATTGAATCTCTATCGGCAATGAAGAAGAAAATCCCTGTAAATAGTATTCGTTTGTGTTCCAGCCTTCCGGCTCCAGAAATAAAGGATGTTGCTCCTTGTCTGCAAACGTTTTTAATTTATCTTCTATACTAGGGCAATACCGGGGACCTTTTCCTCCAATTCTGCCTGCAAAGAGAGGGGAATCGTTGAATCCTTCTTTCAATTTTTCATGAACAGCAGAATTTGTATAAATTATGTAACAATTCTTTTGCTTTCCTGATTTTTGAATAGCGGAGGGTTCTTCCAGAAATGTGAATTTTTTTGGATTCTGGTCTCCCGGTTGTAAATCAAGTTTTGAAAAATCTACTGTTCTGCCATCGATTCTTGGCGGAGTTCCTGTTTTCATTCGTTCAACTTCAACACCCTTCTCCATTAGCTGCTTACTTAAACCGATTGCAGGTGGTTCTCCCATACGTCCCGCAGGCGAAGATTTCCATCCAATAAATATTTCACCGTTCAAAAATGTTCCGTTTGTAAGTATTACAGCACCCGCATAAAATTCCTGTCCGAATTCAGTTTTTATGCCTTTGACCCTTTCTCTATCAAAAAGCAATTCCACTACCTGGTCCTGCCATATGTATAATCCCGTCGTATTTTCCAGTACATTCCTCCATTCAGCTGAAAATTGCATTCTGTCACACTGTGCCCTGGGACTCCACATGGCCGGTCCTTTTGAGCGGTTAAGCATTCTGAATTGTATGGTACTTTTGTCTGTAACCAACCCGATAGCACCCCCCAAGGCGTCTATCTCTCTGATTATCTGGCCTTTTGCAATTCCACCCATTGCCGGATTGCAGGACATGTGCGCCATTTTTGTCATATCCATGGTAACCAGCAGTGTTTTTGACCCTAGTTTAGCCGCTGCGTAAGCCGCCTCACATCCGGCATGTCCGGCTCCTACAACTATTATATCGTACTGAAACTTCATTTCTTTGAATCTGCACTAAAAAGTTGTAATGCCCTGTCTTCCGCTTTTCGCATATTGATCTGTTGCATTTTTGTTTTATCGTCTTCTCCTGAAAGGTGTAATATTCCATGAATTATCACTCGAAGTATTTCGTCATCAAATGATTGTTTGTATTTGACAGCGTTTTGTTTTACTGTTTCTAAATCAATGAATAAATCTCCATTGATCTTTTTGTCTTCCGGATCCGAATAATCAAATGTAATCACATCAGTATAGTAATCATGGTTCAGGTACATTTTGTTCACTTGAAGCAAATATTCGGAATCACAGAATATTATATTAATTTCTCCGGGGATTCTGTCATAATCACGTAAAACTGTGGATATCCATCTTTTTATGGCACGTCTGTTGCTTACCTTAAAAACTGTATTGTGAATGTGAAAAAGTATCATAATTTTGTTTCGTACAGCGGCAAAAGTACGAAATTGTTTTTTAAAATATTTTGTTTACATTTGCAAGCCCTGACGGGCCATTAGCTCAGTTGGCTAGAGCGCTTGCATGGCATGCACGAGGTCGTCGGTTCGATTCCGACATGGTCCACAAAATTAACGATTAATTACAATGGAAACTAAGAAAAGTTCAAAGGCGAATCTTGAAAACAAGAAAGTTCTTTTTATTGAAATCGGATTGATTTTTGCTCTTCTTGTAGTCCTTGCTGCTTTCGAGTATAAAACCTACGATAAAGACGTAAGTATGCTTACAGCCGATGTTCAGCAGATCATTGAAGAAGAACAGATCCCTATCACCATGGAGACTCCTCCCCCGCCTCCGGAAATGCCCAAGGCTCCCGTACTATCAGATGCCATCGAAATTGTTGATGATGACATAACCATTGAAGAGGATATTTTTATTGAAACGGAAGATGATTCCGATTTTGCCGTTGAAATTCGTGATTACATAGAATATTCAGAGGAAGAGGCTGTTGAAGAAGAAGAAATTCCTTTAGCTATTGTAGAAGAAAAACCTTCTTTTATGGGTGGTGATGAAAACACCTTTACAAAATGGGTTTTTGAACGCATAGTATATCCTGAAGTAGCAAAAGAAAATGGTGTTCAGGGTCGTGTGGTACTGAGCTTTATTGTAGATGCAGACGGTTACGTTAAAAACGTTACTGTATTGCGCGGTGTAGACCCTTCTATTGACAAAGAAGCCGTTCGTGTTGTTTCTTCTTCACCCAGGTGGAAACCGGGAAGACAGCGTGATAAAGCAGTAAGGGTGCGTTACAACTTCCCTCTGAACTTCCAGCTCAGGTAATTTTAAATCATTCAGTTGAAAGATAAAGCGCTCTTTTTTACGGGCGCTTTTTTTACACTCTTAAACATTGACTACAATCAGAGACAAGGCCGTTTTTGTTGGTGTTCAGACACCATCCACAGATTCTTCCATATTTAATGAATACCTGGATGAACTGGAATTTTTGGCAGATACCGCAGGTGTTGAGGCCGGCGGGAGGTTCATCCAGCGTTTGGAAAAACCTCATCCTAATACATTCCTGGGAAGTGGAAAATTAGATGAACTTGCTGCTTATATCAAAGCGGAAGAGATTTCCATTGCCATATTTGATGATGAGCTCTCCCCGTCCCAGCTTCGTAATCTGGAGCGTATTCTTTCTTGTAAGATCCTGGACAGGACCAACTTGATATTGGATATTTTTGCCCAACGGGCAAAAACTGCCTATGCAAAGACACAGGTGGAATTAGCGCAATATCAATACCTTTTGCCCCGCCTTACCCGCATGTGGACACACCTGGAACGTCAGAGAGGCGGTATTGGAATGCGAGGCCCCGGAGAATCCCAGCTTGAAACGGACCGCCGTATTATACTGGACAAAATCTCCTCTCTTAAAGAAAAGCTTAAAAAAATTGATCGCCAGATGATCTCGCAGCGCGGAAACCGCGGATCTCTTGTACGTATGGCTCTGGTCGGCTATACCAATGTAGGTAAAAGCACCCTTTTAAACTTGCTGGCTAAAACCGAGGTTTTTGCCGAGAATAAGCTATTTGCTACACTGGACACTACTGTCAGAAAAGTAGTTGTAGACAATATCCCGTTTCTTTTGAGTGATACCGTAGGCTTTATACGTAAACTCCCTACCCAGCTTGTCGAGTCTTTTAAAAGTACTTTGGACGAAGTACGCGAAAGTGATGTTTTGATACATGTAGTTGACATTTCTCATCCCAATTTTGAAGAGATGATGCACGTTGTCAATCAGACATTACAGGACATCGGCTGCGCAAAGAAGCCGGTATACCTTGTTTTCAATAAAATTGACGCATACCGTGAAAGAGAAACGGAAGAGGGTCCAGTGAGTCTTAACGACTTAAAAAATACATGGATATCAAAGATTCACAAACCCTGTATTTTTATTTCCGCAAAAGAAAAAACCAATATTGAGAAACTTCGCAAAGACTTATACGGGATGGCTGCGGAAGTCCAGTCGGGACGCTATCCATTCGGTACATTCCTTTGGTAAAAGACTTTTTGCCACCTCTCTACAACGTTGATTTTAAGTTTGTTAGAAAGCTGTTTGGCATGTTTTTTGCACTTTTTTAGTTAGTGACAATATTGTCATGATTAAAGCTCAAAAACCATGAAAACAAAGAAAAGCCTGAAAGCAGATCTTGAAAACAAAAAGATTCTTTTTGTTGAGGTCGGCTTGATCGTTGCTCTCGCTGTTGTTCTTGGTGCTTTTGAATACAAAACATACGAGAGAAATGTAAGCATGATTACTGCAGAAATTCAGCAGATCGTTGAAGAAGAACAAATTCCCATTACTATGGCACCACCACCACCACTGCCGGAAGTGCCCACAACACCTGTTCTTTCAGACGCCATCGAGATCGTGAATGACGACATAATCATTGAAGAAGACGTTTTCATAGAAACCGAAGACGATGCTTCGTTTGCTGTAGAGATTCGTGATTACATTGATTACAAAGAAGAAGAGGCGGTAGAAGAAGAAGAGATCCCGCTGGCTATTGTGGAAGAAAAACCCTCCTTTAAGGGTGGCGATGAGAACACTTTTACCAAATGGGTTCTTGAAAGGATCATCTATCCGCAAGCAGCTATGGAAAACGGCGTGGAGGGAAGGGTTGTTCTTTCATTTATTGTAGACGCGGACGGGTATGTAAAAAATGTTACTGTCCTGCGTGGCGTTGATCCCTCCATAGACAAAGAAGCCATTCGTGTAGTTTCTTCCTCTCCCAGGTGGAAACCGGGAAGACAACGTGACCGTAATGTAAGGGTCCCTTATAATTTTCCCCTGAATTTCCAGATTAGATAAAAGAACGGACTTCAACGGGTTCCTCCAGGAATCCGTTGTGTCCGGAGGATTTAAGAAACCGGACTTTTGCATTTCCAAGGATCTTGGCTGCTTCCCTAGCCTTTTCCAATGCAATGTAGTGATCCTGCATACCAAAAATGCAACGTAGTGGAATCTGTATCGTTTTCAGAAACTCTACGTAAGAAGGTCTGTTTTTCATTCCTTTCAAAACGGCTTCTATTCCGGCCGGTTCGTGTATTTGTGCCGTTACAATGGTATTTTCTATAACTGAAGCCAGTTTTATCCTGTTTTCCGGGGCATACATCAGGGGAATATCCCTTTCCGCAACTTCATTCAGTTTTCCTTTTCTAATACGTTCTATATCCCTGTCTCTTGCGACTTTCTTCTCTTCACTATCCGGGTAGGGTAAAGAATGCATAAGAATCAGTTTTTTTGCCACTCCGGGATATTTCATGCAAAAAGCCTGGGCAACGTATCCTCCCATGGAATGACCGGCCATTATTACTTCTTTTATATGTTCTTTTTGCAGGTAATTATAAACAACATCTGCCTGTTTTTCCATGTCATTAACAATAAAAGTACCGCTCATCCCATGTCCAGGGAGGTCCGGGACTATGGTCCTGTAATCAGCATCCAGTAAATCTCTGAATGAATCCCATATTTCGTGTGTTTCTAAATAACCGTGAAGCAGCACCAGGGGCATTTTCTCCGTCTTTGTATCAGAAACAAGAACGGGTATTTTTTCAAGCATGTAAAACGCGTTCATATTGAATTTTTTATAATTTTGCAATCATATATGCCGGTCCTTAACCATAAGCGTATTTCCGGGATCTTTGCGGCCGCAACCGTTGTGATCCTTGCTTTGTACGGATGTAGCGGCTATCCTGCCAAATTCGTAGAGAATTCGTTTGTGGGCACATGGCAAATTGATACTTCCCGGGTTAGTGTTTCCGTATCTGTAGATGCCGGAGAAGCGGCCGATCTCCAGGTTTTTTTGCCTTTCATAACCGAAAACTATCAAAATATCCGCCTGCTGCTTAAAGAACCGGGGTCTATCAGTGTGGCACAATCTTCCCTTGATGACCCTTATACGGGTATTTACTCACTAGTCTTTTCTTCCGGAGATGTATACACAAGTTCTTACAAATTGGTCCGCAATATTTTATTTCTTAATCTTTCGGATAAATCCGGCCATTATTTCACCATACCCTGCCAGGCCGACGGAAATACCTTGCAGATCTTTTATTCCACTCCCTATATGAAAGCCCTCATCCGGGATTATATTGAAGAATTTTATCCTGCACAGGCCGAGATTTTTCTTTCCATACTTTCCTCCATCACGGTTACTCTTGAAGGTCAGAGCGTTTACAATACAAGAACTCGCGATTCAGGCGGGCAATATGTGCAACCGTGATCTTTTTGGGACATTCCATCTGACACGTTCCAATATTGGTACAGGAACCAAAACCCTGTTCATCCATTTTTAATACCATGGCCCTTGCTCTGCGACATGCCTCGGGGTTTCCTTGCGGCAACAGAGACAGTGCGCTTACCCTGGACGCTACAAAAAGCATAGCCGACCCGTTTTTGCATGAAGCTACACACGCCCCGCATCCGATGCAGGAAGAGGCATCCATGCTTTCCTCGGCTTTCTCCCTGGAAACAAGCATCGTATGTGCTTCCGGGGCACTTCCGGTATTAACGCTTACAAATCCACCGGCTTGCAGTATTTTATCAAAAGCATTGCGGTTGACCACCAGATCTTTGATTACCGGGAACGCACCGCTTCTGAAAGGTTCCACCGTAATTTCACTTCCATCCTTAAAACGCCTCATGTACAACTGACACGTTGTAATACCCTCGTCCGGTCCGTGTGCCCTGCCGTTAATATATAATCCGCAGGCTCCGCATATCCCTTCCCGGCAATCATGGTCAAAGGCAATTGTTTCACGACTCTCCTTAACCAATTGATTGTTAAGCATATCTAACATTTCCAGGAACGAAGTGTCACTATCTACGTGATCAAGTGTAAAACGTTCAAAGTACCCTTTTGCCCGGGGTCCGGCCTGACGCCATATCTTAAGTGTAAATTGCATTTTACTTATACTTACGTTCTGTTACATCTATATAATTGAAAACCAGTGATTCTTTATGTAAGACTGGTTCCGCATCCGACCCTTTGTATTCCCAGGCTGCCACGTATTGAAACATTTTGTCGTTTCTAAGCGTTTCCCCGTCCTTTGTCTGGCTCTCAATGCGGAAATGTCCGCCGCAGGATTCTTCCCGGTGCAAAGCATCCTTTACAATCAAACCGGCCAGCAACAGGTAATCCTCCAGATGCAAAGCCTTTTCCAGCTCCTGATTGATTGTGTTTTCACTTCCTGGAATCCCGGTTTCCCTGAAAAACCGGCCGCGTATGTCTTCCAGAGCGGCAAACGTTTGGGCCAGACCTTCTGCGGATCTTACAATCCCTGCATGTTCCCACATCAATTTGCCGAGTTTCCGATGCAGATCGTCAACAGGCCTACGTCCCCTTATTTCCATCACGTTACGTATCCTTTGTTTTACATTTTCCGTGGCTTTTGCGAACTCCGGATGAGTCGGATCAGGGAGTGGCTCTTTAAGCCCTGAAGCAAGGAAATCCGGTAGGGTATATGGTAAAATGAAGAACCCGTCAGCCAGCCCCTGCATAAGGGCAGAGGCCCCCAGCCTGTTGGCACCATGATCACTGAAATTGGCTTCCCCTATGGCAAACAAACCCCTGATAGTTGTCATTAAGTTGTAATCCACCCACAAACCGCCCATAGTGTAATGCATAGCCGGAAAAATCTTCATGGGTTTTCTGTATGGGTTTTCATCCGTTATTTTTTCATACATCTGGAAAAGATTTCCGTATTTTCGGTCAATGGACTCTTTCCCTTGTGTTTCAAAAGCCCTTTCAAAATCCAGGAATACGGCTTTTCCGGTTTTGTTGACTCCCAGGCCTGCATCGCAACGCTCTTTGGCAGCTCTTGATGCCACATCACGCGGGACAAGGTTCCCGTAAGCAGGGTACCTGCGTTCCAGGTAATAATCCCTTTCATCTTCAGCTACTTCGGATGGCTTTAACGTTCCGTTCTGCAATTTTATAGCTATTGTTTTATCTTTGGGGACCCATATTCTCCCGTCGTTTCTAAGGGATTCGCTCATCAATGTCAGTTTGGACTGATGTGTCCCGTGAACCGGGATACATGTGGGATGAATCTGTACAAATCCCGGGTTGGCAAAATAAGCGCCCTTTTTCCAACATTGCACTAAGGCCGAGGCATTTGAGTTCATGCCGTTGGTGGAAAGAAAATAGACGTTCGCATATCCCCCGGTTGCCAGTACTACGGCATGAGCAGGGTATTTTTCTATCCTGCCCGTAACCATATCCCGTGTGATGATCCCTTTGGCCTGTCCGTCAATGACTACAAGGTCCATCATCTGGTGGCGGCAGTGCACCGTTACATTTCCCAGGGCAACCTGCCGGTTCAAGGCTCCGTAGGCGGCAAGCAACAATTGCTGCCCGGTCTGTCCCCTGGCATAAAAGGTCCGGCTTACCTGTGATCCCCCGAAAGAACGGTTGTCCAGGTACCCCGCATAATCACGGGCAAAAGGCACGCCCAGCGCCACACAATGATCAATGATGGCGTTACTTACCTCGGCAAGTCGGAAAACATTAGCTTCGCGCGAGCGGAAATCGCCTCCTTTCAAGGTGTCCAGGAACAGCCGTTGTGCCGAATCGTTGTCGTTCCTGTAATTCTTGGCAGCATTAATACCGCCCTGCGCCGAGACGGAATGGGCTCTTCTGGGGGAATCTCCCATGCAAAAAACATTGACCCGGTACCCTTGTTCCCCGAGTGCGGCCGCAGCCGAGGCTCCTGCCAATCCGGTCCCTACCACAATGATATGCATCCGGCTCCTGTTGGCGGGGGAAACTGTTTTCAGACTTTCCTTGTGGAGCGTCCATTTTTGATCCAGCGGACCTTCAGGGATTTTTGCATTCAGAATTCCGGCCATCGTTTTTTCAGGTTTATTTGACAAAAATACAAAACAATGATGAGATGCAATTTTTTCATAACTTAGACGCATGAAACGTATATTTTACTTCGGAATTGCGGTGCTGGCCGTGATCTGTGTTTCCTGCAGCAATACACAGGAAATGACACTTCTGAGAACAGGGGCTGAAAATACCGGGGCATACCTGTCCTTGTTACAGGGAAAACGTGTAGGCTTACTGACCAATCATACTGCCCTTATAGATTCTACACATCTTGTAGACAGTCTTACAAGTCTTGGGGTGGATCTGAAAATGATTTTTGCTCCGGAACACGGTTTCCGGGGAAATGAAGACGCCGGCTCGCATATAGCTCATCAGACAGATCCGAAGACGGGTATACCCATTATATCTGTATACGGAGCGGGATTTATTCCGGCAGACAGCCTCATGCAGCAACTGGACGTTGCCCTGTTTGACATCCAGGATGTTGGCTTGCGGTTTTATACCTACCTTTCTTCCATGTATTATTTTATGGAAGCTTGTGCCCGGAACAACGTTCCCCTCATAGTGCTGGACAGGCCCAATCCCAACGGAAATATAGTGTCCGGTCCTGTTTTAGACATGCAATACCGTTCTTTTGTGGGCGTGATCCCCATTCCGGTGGTTCACGGCATGACCCTGGGAGAACTTGCCGTTATGATTAATGGAGAATTTTGGCTTGAAGACAGCCTGCAGGCGCAGCTTACGGTTATTCCCTGCCTGAATTACACACATCAAACCCTTTATGAACTGCCGGTGAAGCCGTCACCAAATTTACCCAATAACCGGTCTGTTTACCTTTATCCTTCCATATGTCCTTTTGAGGGCACCCGTGTAAGCCTGGGGCGGGGAACCGTGTTTCCATTCCAGGTATACGGACATCCCCTAATGACCGGATATGATTTTTCTTTTACCCCACAACCGGTTCCCGGAGCTCAAAACCCTCCGCAAAAAGGGAATCTTTGCTATGGGGTGGACCTGCGCGTTTCTCCTTCAGATGATATTATCAGGGCCAACGGATTCAACCTTGAATATGTTATTGATGCGTACCGTAACCTGGACGAAAATTCGGACATGGGTGATGCATTTTTCACTAACTATTTTGATACACTTGTTGGGGTGGATTACATACGGGAAATGATCATCCAGGGTAAGGAGGCCGCTCAGATAGCCGAACGTTGGCAGGAAGATCTGGAAGCATTTAAAACAAAACGTAAGAATTATTTAATATATCCCCAATAATATGAAACGTCTGGTTTTTTTATCATTGATTATGTTCTTCCTTATTCCGGGAAGTATGACAGCCCAGACACGCAAGGAAGAAAAAGCAGCGCGCAAAGCGGCTCAGGAACAACAGGTTTGTGACCTTGTAGAGAGTGGCTCGTATGCTATCTCTTTTGATCGGGCCAATCCGGCCCGGGGAATGTCCCGGACTTTATCCCCGGATTATGAAATGAAGTTTGAAAACAACCGGGTAACCACTTACCTGCCGTATTTTGGAAGAGCCCATACAGCCCCCATGGATCCCACAAAACTGGCCATTGAGCTTACTGATCAGGAAATTGAAGTTACAACAGAAAAAGACCCAAAAAAAGGATATTCACTTACCTTCTCTGCAAAAACCCAAACGAATGAGAACATCACTTTTTACCTGAAGATCACCTACAGCGGCATGGCGACCCTATCTATTAACAGCAGTACCCGGGAACCGATTTCTTACCTGGGAAATCTAAAAATGTAATTATATATATGACCACATTATTTGCTTTTATCATGACATCCCTGGTTCATCTGATTCCTGCACCTGTAAGCATGGAGTCCGGGGATGGGGTTTTTACTCTGAATGACCAAACACAATTGTTCCTGTCCAAAGAGGCTGCCATGGCTTATGGAGCCGCTTTGTATTTTACGGAAACCGTGAAGCCGTCCATGGGCATTGATCCTGCTTTTTCAAAAAGCCGGCCGGATGGAAATGCCATACTTTTTTTACCGGACAAATCCCTTCCCGCTGAAGGTTATACACTTTCCGTTACCAACCTGTTTATTGAAATAAAGGCCGCAGATGATGCCGGTTTTTTCTACGGTATACAGACATTATTGCAACTCTTGCCCCCATATGTTTATCAACCGGTATACAAACCCGATCAGTATACACCATCCCTGACAGCAGCTGTTCCTTGTGTCTTAATTAATGATTATCCCGCTTATCAGCACAGGGGAATGATGCTGGATGTAAGCCGCCAGTTTTACACCGTTGAATACATTAAGCGTTTTATAGACCGGATGGCCTTTCACAAACTCAACCGATTTCACTGGCACCTTGCAGACGATACCGGATGGCGCATTGAGATCAAAAAATACCCTTTTCTTACCAGTAAAGGGGCCTGGAGGGGACCTGAAGAGGTACTTCCCACTACTTACGGACATGCCGGCGAACGTTACGGCGGTTATTACACCCGGGAAGATATACGCGAAATAGTGGCCTATGCGGCGGCACGTCATGTTGAGATCATTCCGGAAATTGACCTTCCCGGACATTCCAAGGCCGCTATCGCCAGCTATCCGGATATCCTTTGCGATCTGACAGGGGAAGTGGAACTGAGCATACAGGGAGTCAGCAATAACGTATGGTGTGCTTCGTATGAAAAGAATTATCAAATGCTTGAAGACATTGTCCGGGAAATGGTACAACTGTTTCCTTCCCAATATTTTCATATTGGCGGAGACGAAGTAGTTACCAGTCAGTGGGCCAGTTGTACCCGTTGCAAAGCCTTCATGCGTGAACACAATATGGAAGATCCCATAGAAATGCAATCGTATTTTGTACAACGCATGCAGCAAATCCTCAATAAATTCGGGAAAACGCTGGTAGGGTGGAACGAAATTATGGAAGGAGGAGAACTGGATCGTGAAAAGACAGTTGTTCATGCCTGGCAAGGTGCGAATAAGATCAAAGAAGCAGCGGCTGCCGGATACCGCGTTATAGCCCAACCGGCCCAGTATTGCTACCTGGACATGAAACATACGCCACAGGAACGGGGTATGACATGGGCGGCAATATTTGATGTTGACAAAGTCTATTCCTTTGATCCCATTGAAACTGCAGGCCTGGACCAGGCAGAAGCTTCCAGGGTCCTGGGTGTTCAGGGAGGATTGTGGTCGGAATTAATGAATATGCCTCCCAATATAGCCGAATACCAGGTATATCCTCGCTTATGCGCTATTGCCGAGGTAGCATGGAGTCCCCGTGAAAATAAAAACTGGGAAAATTTCAACACCCGGCTCAGTCAGACGCATTTTGACAGGCTTTATTTTATGGGTATTCGTTTTAGAATTGCACCCCCAAAAGCTGATTATGTCAACGGATACCTTTGTGTAACTCACCAGTACTCCTGGATGGTTATACGCTATACATGCGACGGATCCCTGCCCGGTCCCAGGTCCCAGCTATACAACGGTCCAATAAAAACCGATCATCCTGAACCTTACCGTTTTGCAGCATTTTTCAGGGATGATATCCGCAGTGAGGTCACCCTGGCAAACCTACCTTACGACCGCTACCAGAAACCGGTAACTGAGGTTACCGGGAACGTGGAAACACATCCGCGTACCCCTTTGTCCGTTTTGGGAGACAATAATCCGTCTTCTTATGTCAGCTGTTTCGGGCCTTTGAAAGAAGGTCAGTATTTGCTGTTTACATTTGAAAAGCCAGTAACAACCCCGGGAATCATGGTCCAAACCGGCTTGCCCGGCGTAGATATTGACATCGTTGATTTTGCCCGTGTGGAATATTCCCCGGACGGAACACATTTTTCAAAAGCAGCCTGCCTTTGGGAAAACGGAGGATGCCGTTTTGTTCCGGGACAACCGGTTAAGGTGGTAAAAGTCTTGTTTGACAACAGGAACCAACCCCTGACCTACTATTTGCAAGATCTTCTCATAGAAAAATAAACCTATGGATATTCTGCGTTTTTACCTGAACGGCAATCTTCGGGAAATTGATTTTTCCGCCAAAGGCAGTCCGTCTCTTTCCTGTTCGGTTTTACACTACTTGCGCACGTATGAAAAACTTACCGGAACCAAGGAAGTATGCGGCAGGGGAGACTGCGGGGCCTGCACCGTTATTCTGGCCTGTAAAGACGCTGTTACCGGCCGGGAAAAAAGGATTTCCTTGGATTCCTGTCTTATGCGCCTTCCCCGGTTACACGGGAAGCATCTGCTGACCATAGAAGCCCTGGATAAATACATGGATACACGCGCGGTAAAAGAAGCCTTTTTGAGGGAAAGGGCCAGCCAGTGCGGTTTTTGTTCTCCCGGCATGGTTCTTTCCACCTATATTCACGTTAAAAATCAACTTCCTTTTAACAGGGAAGATATTCAGCGTTCTTTGTCCGGAAATTTATGCCGGTGCACGGGTTACCAGGCAATTATGGATGCGGCGTTATCTCTGGAAAAATTTCCGGAACCTCCCGGAAAACATGAACTTCCTCTGTCTTTCCCGGAACCTGAAAGCAAAATGCTGCTCTTTAAACAGGATAACCTGGTTTATATTATACCCTCTTCCCTACAGGAATTGTACCGGGCACGCAAAACGTGGCCCGAGGCCCGTATAGCAGCCGGATTTACCGGTTCCTGCATGGACTATGAGGGGTCGGTCATAGATATCTCAAGTATCCCCGAATTGACACAGGTTAATGTTACGGATTCACATATCACCCTGGGGGCCGCATGTACCTTTGAAACCATGAAAAAGGAAATGGGCACTTTTTTTCCTTACATGATGCCTTACCTGGACGAGTTTGCTTCACTGCAGGTTCGGAATCAGGCCTCCCTGGGTGGAAATATTGCCGACGGATCTCCGGTGGGAGATACCATGCCTTTGTGTTTGGCACATGATGCTGTCTGCCTTGTAATTGGTCCCCGGGGAACCCACCGTATTGAAGCTCGTCGTTTTACAACAGGATACCGGCAGGTTGCCCTTAAACCCGGTGAATTGCTCCTGGCCGTGGAATTTCCCCGTCCTGAAGAAGACGCTTTTTACTTTGCCCACAAACAGGCACGGCGCAGAAACATGGATATCAGTTCGGTTTCTTTTGCAGCCCGCGTAAATTTTAAAGGAAAAACCTGCCGGGATATCCGGCTGGCGTACGGAGGTATGGCAGCCGTACCGGCACGGGCCCTGAATGCCGAACGGTTTTTAAAAGGAAAAGGTTTTTCCCTGAATAACTGCCGTAAAGCCGCCGCCCTGCTTGAAAAAGATTTTACTCCCTTGTCAGATGTCAGGGGAAGCGCATCATACCGCATGAATGTCGCTAAAAATATGCTATTGTTGCTTTATGAATCATACCAAGGTAACCATGACTGAACCGGATTTTATTCAATACAGGGAAGCAGCGCACCTTTCGGGTGAAACCCGGTATCTTCCGGATATGGAACTTTACAGGGGATCACTTACCGGGTATGCTGTATCTTCTCCTCATGCCAAAGCCCGCCTGGAATACCTGGATGTTTCACTTGCCCGGTCTTCTGTAGGTGTGGCTGCTGTTCTTACGGCCCGGGATATACCGGGCCCCAATACCATGGCTCCTGTAATTGATGATGAACCCTGTCTTTTGCCGGAAGGAGGAACTTGCGGTTATATGGGACAGGTTGTCTGCATTATAGCAGCAGATACATTGGAAAATGCAAAAAAAGCCGCTTCACTTATTGAGTGGGCATGGGAAGTCCTGGATCCTGTGGTGACGGTAGAGGAGGCTATGAAAAATGAAGATTTTCTTTTCAATCCCTTGCGGCTTAAACGGGGAGATCCGGCACGTGAAATGGAAAATGCCCCTTTTAGAAAAAAGGGATCTCTGGAGGCCGGTGGACAAGAACATTATTACTTTGAAACCCAGGCTGCTTATGCTGTTCCTTTGCACCAGGGTGGTTTGCTTATACGCTCATCAACACAAAATCCCACTGACAACCAGCGGTTTGTAGCCTCAATACTTGGGTTGAAGGCTTCTGATGTTGAAGTTCAGGTGGGATGTTTGGGAGGCGGATTCGGAGGAAAGCAGGCACAAGCTACCTGGCCGGTTGCCTGGTCGGCACTTTTGGCCTGGAAAACAAAAAGACCCGTTCTTTTTATCCTGGAAAGGGATCAGGATTTCCGTCTAACAGGAAAGCGTCATCCTTTTAAAGCCGGCTGGGAAGTGGGTTTTGACCATCAGGGAGGTATTCGGGCCCTGGAAATATCCATGGCTTACGATTGCGGCTGGTGCAATGATGTATCCATAGCGGTATTGCATCATTGTCTTTTCCATATGGACGGGGCTTATTACATCCCTCATATGGAAAGCGTACTTTACGGGTGCAGGACAAATAAACCCAGCAATACGGCTTTTAGAGGCTTTGGGGTTCCCCAGGCTATTTCCGTGATCGAATCTGTTATTACCCAGATTGCACAAACACTGGGTAAAGATCCGGCAAATGTACGTTGGAAAAATTACTACGGAATTCGGAAAAATAACCGCACTCCCTGCAATATGCTGGTAGAGCATAACATTTTACGGTCGGCGCACCGTCAGATTGTAAACAAAAGTGATTATTTTGGACTGCGAAAAAAGATCAACGCTTTCAACAAAAAACACAATTTCGCTAAACAGGGACTGGCCATGGTTCCCGGTAAATTTGGCATTTCATTTAATGAATCATTTTTCAACCAGGCCGGTGCGCTAATTAATATTTATCGCGACGGTTCGGTCCTGATCCATCATCCCGGAACGGAAATGGGGCAGGGATTGCATGATAAAATGAGAACCGTTGTTCATCGTGAACTGGGCGTTTCTACAGAATCAATAAAGGTTGCCGATACTTCAACTTCCGTCATCCCTAATACAACTTCTACGGCAGCTTCCACAGGTACCGATTTTTCCGGAGCCGCATTAAAAGATGCCTGTGATAAATTAAAAAAACGACTCAATCCAATAGCTTTAAAAATGATGGGCGTGGAAAAAGGGAATGTGGTATGGGAAAACAATACGGTATCCTGCAAAGAAGCCAAAACCAGTGTTCCTTTTAAAGAACTGGTATTCCATTCCTACATGATACTGGAATCTTTAAGCGAAAAAGGGTTCTATAAAAGAGAAAACATAGGATTTAACCTGGAAACCATGACCGGTCGTCCTTACTGGTATTATGTAATGGGAACTTCCGTGGCACATGTGGAACTGAATTTGCTTACCGGTCAGTTTCGCATCCTGGATATGTGGATATTGCATGATTGCGGGGAGCCTGTGGATAAAGGAATAGACATGGGTCAGATACACGGAGCATTTATGCAAGGTCTTGGCTGGTGTACCCTGGAAAAATTGGTAACCGGAAAAAACGGCAGGCTTGAAACGGATTCTCTGGATAATTACAAAATTCCCGGAATATATGAATTGCCGGATAATTTCCATATTGAATTATTTCAGGGAAATCCGGAACCCCTCAATATACATAATACAAGGGCAATAGGGGAGCCCCCTTTAATATATGCACTATCCGTATGGTTGGCCCTTCAGGATGCCAGAGGAACAACACTTCCTATTCCGGCTACCAGAGAAGAATTAATAAAACCTTTATACCATGAAGAATAATATTCGGATCATTATTTTTTGGGCTGTATGCTGGGGCTTCTCAGAAGCGACCATAGGCTATGTACTTCATTTTGTTGAAAATTCAGCCGGTATATTGTTGTATCCTATTGGTGCTTTCTGCCTGATCAAAGCTTTTTCAAAAAGCGAAAACAAAATTCTTGTTCCTGTTTTGGTAACCATACTGGCGTCTGTTCTTAAACTGAGTAACCTTGCTTTTACCCCGGTAATATTTCATTACCGGGTATATTTTCCCGTTCTGGCCATTTTATCTGAAGGATTGGTTACTTCGGCTTTATTGTTCATAACTGCAGGTTATCCTGTGGAAAACGTGTTTAATAAACTGAGGATAAAAAAAGATATTTTTTGAAAAGTTTTGCTGTTGTGAATAACCTTGATTTTATCCATTTTTACCAACAAAATTATGAACATCCTTTTTAACTAATAATTTTCTAAATCGCTTTATATACAAGTATTTTAAATATTTATTAACATATCAACAGACTATTAAAAGAAACATAACCTTTTAAGTAAAAAATATATTTATAATTGTTTCATGACTGATTTTGATCCACATAAAAACAAAGATACCTCGGACAGGGATTTTGAAGAACAAATAAGACCGAAAGCATTTGCGCAATTCTCGGGACAGGAAAAAATTACCGATAATCTTAAGGTATTTGTAAAAGCCGCCCTTTTGAGGGGAGAATCCCTGGATCACGTTCTTTTGCACGGACCTCCCGGATTGGGTAAAACCACTCTGGCACATATTGTTGCAAAGGAACTTGGAGTGGGACTCAGAATTACATCCGGCCCCGTTTTGGATAAACCGGGTGACCTGGCAGGTTTGCTTACGGGCCTTGAAGCAGGGGATGTTTTGTTTATAGATGAGATACACCGGCTCTCTCCCGTGGTTGAGGAATATTTGTATTCGGCCATGGAAGATTTTACCATAGACATAATGCTGGATAAAGGCCCGGGTGCCCGTTCCGTACAGATATCCCTGCAACCTTTCACACTGGTTGGAGCCACTACAAGAAGCGGACTGCTTACCGCCCCTTTAAGGGCCCGGTTTGGTATACAGTGTCACCTTGAATATTACGATGCTCCTGTTTTATTACAGATAGTATTGCGATCGGCTTCCATATTAAATGTTGATATTGATCAGAAAGCGGCTCATGAAATTGCTTCCAGGAGCAGGGGAACCCCGCGTATTGCCAACGCATTGCTCAGAAGGGTACGTGATTTTGCACAGGTAAAAGGATCAGGGGTCATAGATAACGAAATAACACAATATGCTCTGGATGCCCTGAACATTGACAAAAGGGGACTGGATCAGATGGACAATAAAATATTATCTACAATAATCCACAAATTCAGGGGAGGTCCGGTTGGAATAGGAACGATTGCCACAGCTGTCAGTGAAGAAATAGGTACATTGGAAGAAGTTTATGAACCATTCCTTATAAAAGAGGGGTTGTTGCAAAGAACTCCCCGTGGCAGGGAAGCCACCCGGCTGGCTTATGAACATCTGGGTATTTTCAGGGAAGAACCGGAAAAACTGTTTTGAAAAAAGATTGTTATGAGAAAATATTGGATCCTTACACTTATTACTTTAATTTTTAATCTTTTAACACAAAATTCTCAGGCTTGTACTTCAGCTATAATTACGGGAAAAGTTACTGCCAGCGGAAGACCGCTTTTATGGAAACACCGTGATACCGGTCAGGAACAAAACCGGATTGAATTTTTCAATACCGGAAAATATTCTTTTTTAGCCCTGGTGGATGCTACCGATACCGGAGGTACAGCCTGGACCGGCACCAACAGTGCAGGATTATCCATTATGAATACGGCTTCATACAATTTAAAAGATGATCAGGTAAAGGAAATGGACAGGGAAGGGAAGGTTATGTACAGGGCGCTGGAAATCTGTAAAGATGTTAAAGATTTTGAAAAGTTACTGGATACACTATCAAGACCCATGCGCGTAGAAGCCAATTTTGGCGTTATTGATGCTTCCGGAGGTGCCGCCTATTATGAAGTAAACAATCACTCATGGGTTAAAATTGATGCTAATGATCCTTCTGTAGCACCCCACGGTTATCTTGTATATACCAATTTTTCCTATACCGGAAGAATTAACGAGGGAATGGGCTATATGAGGTATAAAACGGCTTCTGCCCTTTTTCTAAAAAAATCAGCTACAGCCGATTTTACGCCTCAATGGATCTTTAAAAACGTTTCACGTTCATTTTACCACGCATTCCTGGGAATCGACCTGTGCGATCCTGCGTTTTCTCCGGAAAACGCTTCCGGATGGTTTTTGGATCAGGATTTTATTCCGCGCCGATCCAGTACATGTTCCATCGTCGTTGAAGGGGTAAAACAGGGAGAAGATCCCCTGGAAACCGTAATGTGGACCGTTATGGGCTACCCTCCTGCCGGTGTATGCATACCCCTATGGGTAAAAATGGGAAAAGATCAACCTTATTTGTTACTGGGACAAGGAGAAAACAACAGATCCCCTTTATGTGAAGAAGCCGTGAGGCTAAAACACGAAACCTTTCCCGTAAAAAGAGGAAACGGCAGTAAATACATGTATTTTTCCAGGATTTTCAACAGCAACGGAACCGGTTACATGCAACAGCTGGCAGTGCTGGAAGAAAGGCTTTTTGAGATTTACCGGAACTGTATTGAAAATATGGAAAAAGAAGGATTGACGGGAGAAAAACCGGACATAAAAAGGATAAAAGACATGTACGGGCAGATTGCTCCCCAGATAGAACACGTATATGACGGGCTTTGATGTTAGGGATATACGTAAATTTATAGAAGCTTCAGGTTTTCAAAATATTCCGGAAGTGCTTTCTTTACAGGGACTTTCCGGATCTTCCGTATATTTTCCCATAGCCGGGATATACAAAGAGTCACCAGGCAGGATTCATATAGTGATCAGGGAAAATTCCTCGGAGGCTTCTTATGCCGCCGGTGATCTATCCGTACTGACAGAAGACGACAATGTATTTTTGTTTCCCGCATCGTACAGGGGCACCGGGAAAACAGCAAGACCGGATGAATCATTCAGGGTCCAGCGGACAACGGCATTAAGGGCCTTGTCACGCTTTTTCTACGATCAAAAAGACATCATTCTTGTTACCTATCCGAAAGCATTATTGGAAGGTGTTCCGGAAAAAGACGCCCTGGAAAAAAACGTTTTGACAGTTTCTAAAGGACTTAAGCTGTCTCATGAAGCCATAAAAGAATATCTTTTACGGGCCGGTTTTGAAAAAACGGATTTTGTTATTGAACCCGGACAATTTGCCGTACGTGGGAGTATTATTGATGTGTTTTCTTATTCAGAAAACCGTCCTTACAGGATCAATTTTTTTGGTGATGAGATTGAAAACATACGGATTTTCGACCAAAACACCCAGTTGTCCATAGAAGAACGTGCATTTGTGTCGGTAACACAACGTTTGCAGGGTGAACAACTGTTGCTTGAAACGATTGCAGAACACGCTGTAGTCTGGTCTTTCCAGGAAGATTTCAAACACATTCCGTCCACTATTCCGGTGATGGCTTTTTACAACCTGGTAAAGGAAAAAGCCGTGGTTCAGTATGAAACATCCCCCCAGCCGGTATTTAACAAAAACTTCGGGCTTCTTGTGAGTGATATTCGTAAAAGAAAGTCGGACGGGTACCGGGTTTGCATATTGAGTGAGAACAAAGCACAAATAAGAAGGCTGGAAGATATTTTTGAAAGCCTGGGTTGTCCGCAGCCATTTGTAGAATATAAAAAAGTTTCTTTACACGAAGGGTTTACCGACCATCGTAATAAAATCTGCTATTACACTGATCATCAACTTTTTCAGCGAATACACAGAGTTCACCTGAAGGGTTCGGTTCAGAAAAGCGAACAGATCACACTCAACGATCTTACCGGATTTAAAGTAGGCGACTATGTCGTACACATTGACCACGGGGTAGGGGTGTTCGGAGGCCTTGTAAGAACAAATTTGAACGGGAAAGTGCAGGAGGCTGTGAAGATCATTTACAGAGACAACGATGTTCTTTACGTGAATATACACGGGCTGCACAGAATTGCCAGGTATAAAAGCAAAGAAAGCGAAGCTCCCCGGATCCATAAACTGGGATCCGGTGCCTGGAACAGGATCAAACAACAAACCAAGAAAAAAGTACAGGACATAGCCCGGGACCTTATCAAACTGTACTCGGAAAGAATCTCGGCCAAAGGGTTTGCGTTTTCCCCGGACACTTACCTGCAGCAACAATTGGAAGCTTCATTTCTTTTTGAAGATACTCCTGATCAACTGTTGGCTACACAACAGGTAAAAAGCGATATGGAAAAACCGTATCCCATGGACCGTCTCATATGTGGTGACGTAGGTTTTGGCAAAACCGAAATTGCCATCAGGGCTGCCTTTAAAGCCGTAACCGACGGAAAGCAGGTGGCTTTTCTAGTTCCCACAACCATACTGGCTTTGCAGCATTACCATACAATAACAGAAAGACTTGAAGACTTTCCTGTAAAAACGGAATTTGTTTCCCGCCTGAAAACCCCTTCCCAGATAAAAGAGATTTTAAGGCAATTGCAAGAAGGGATCATAGATATTATTATTGGGACACACCGGCTTTTGAATAAGGATGTTTTGTTCAAAGACCTGGGCCTTCTGGTGGTAGATGAAGAACAGAAATTCGGGGTGGCTGCCAAAGAAAAATTAAAACTGATCAAAATTAATGTTGACACCCTTACCATGACAGCAACACCCATACCCAGAACGTTGCAATTTTCCCTTATGGGTGCACGCGATCTCTCCATTATTCAAACACCTCCTTCCAACCGGCTTCCCATTCACACCGAAGTCCAGACTTTTGATCACGAGATTATCAAAGAGGCTATTGACAGGGAACTGGACCGGGGCGGACAACTCTTTTTTGTACACAACCGGATCATGGATATAGAAACGGTTGCCGAGATATTAAAAAAAATTCGTCCCGGAATCCGTATTGCCATCGGACACGGGCAGATGCCTCCAAAAACCATGGAGAAAGTACTGCTGGATTTTATTTGCGGTGATTATGACCTGTTATTATCCACATCCATTATAGAAAACGGGATAGATATTCCCAACGCCAACACCATCATCATCAACCGGGCACACCTGTTCGGACTGAGCGATCTGCACCAGATGAGAGGCAGGGTGGGCCGCTCCAACCGGAAAGCCTATTGTTATCTTCTTATACCGCAACACGCCGGTCTGACAGAAGATGCCAACAGGCGGCTCAAAGCTCTGGAATCCTTTACCGAACTGGGAAGCGGCTTCAATATAGCCATGCAGGATTTGGACATCCGCGGTGCGGGCAACATGTTGGGTGGCGAACAAAGCGGATTTATTGCCGAGATGGGATTTGAAACGTATCAGAGAATCCTGGAAGAAGCCTTTGCCGAGTTGAATCTGTCCTACGACCAACCTGAAAAAGTGGCCATAAGGCCTTCTTTTGTATCTTCTTTTGCAGCCGATTGTACCATAGAGACCGATCTGGATGTGATGATCCCAGATGAGTATATAAATCAGGTTTCCGAGAAAATACGCCTATACAAGGAATTGGACAACATAAAGGAAGAAGAACGTCTGCAACGTTTTTTTGCATCCCTGGAAGACCGGTTTGGCCCCATTCCGGAACCTTTCCTGCAATTGGGCTACGTGGTGCGGTTAAGGCAACTGGCCGTACAGGCGGGGTTTGAACGTGTAGTGCTGAAAAACGGCATAATGCTTGCATATTTCATTTCAGATCCGCATTCAGACTATTACAAAACGGAACTTTTTGCAAACATCCTGAATTACATATCGGCGCACCCGAGAGATTTCCAGGTAAAAGAGCAAAAAAACAAACTGTTTGTGAAAGTCCCTCACGTTAAGAGTGTTGAAGCAGCGTATAATTTATTAAAAATTTTTGCAAAACCCTGAAAAAGTGCGACATTTGCAAGCTATGCATAGAACAGGATTCCGTTTATTGATCCTCGGTTTGTTTTTAATGCTCACAGGAAACATAAAATCCGCAGCGCAAACGATGGACGCTTTAGGCACATTTACCCCTTATTCCATGTTTGGGGTAGGAGAATTGACCCGCCCGGGAACCTCTTTGAACAGAGGGATGGGAGGGATCGGAGCCGGATTGCGTGACAACCGTTATATCAATTATCTGAATCCCGCATCGGCCTCGGCTAGGGATTCTTTGTCTTTTATGCTCGATTTCGGATTGCTGCAAAACAATTTCATCAACACTGACGGATCCCGGACTTCTGCATACAACGCATTCAACATGCACCACATCATCATATCTTTTCCCATTTGGAAAAGCTCGGCCATGCAGCTGGGCATTATTCCTTACAGCAACGTAGGATACCGTTTTGTGGAAGATGAAAGCCGCGAAAATATATTGGCTACCGTCGGGGCATTTCGTTACTATCATTACGGTCAGGGGAGCATCAACCAGGCTTTCGCCGCTTATTCCGCTACTTTTTTTCGTCATCTTTCCATTGGGGTGCAGGGAATGTTTTATTTTGGCAACATTGAAAAAAACGCACAGGCCGTTTCCCTGACAGCTCCGGAATCCTATGGAACGCTTAAAACAGGGTACGACATAGTAGTGGGATCGTTTGGGGCCCAGTTTGGTCTCCAGGCTTTCGGGAATTTCAACCCGAACACGTCTTTTACCATTGGGGCAACGTTTCAGCCGGCTGCCACCATTAAAGGAGATGTAACCCGGTTTGCCAAAATTGAAAAAAGTTCCGTTATTGATACGGTGTATTCTGTTATCAACGAGGAATCAAGAATGTCCGTACCCATGGAATGGACTGTAGGTTTTTCCGTAAGGAAACGCGACAAATGGATGTTCGGGGTTGATTATTCGCAATCAGACTGGAGCAAGTCCAATTTTTCTCCCACCCCGGGAGTGAATTTTGAACCGGCCATGAGCCGCACTCTGAAAGCCGGTCTTGAATTTACACCGGACCGCTACAGTATCCGCTATTTCATGCGCAGATGGACGTACCGTCTTGGGGCTTATTACGATAAATCATATATGAGACTGAACGGACAACAGGTAGAAGCCATAGGCGTTACTTTTGGGTTCTCACTACCCATTTACCGTTGGTATAACTCTGTGGGCGTATCCATTGATGCCGGGCAAAGAGGCAGTATAGAAAACAACCTTATCCGTGAAAGATACATCATGCTGATTTTGAATTTCAATTTACATGATATTTGGTTCTTAAAACACAGATACAATTAATACTCACAAAAATGAAAAAGCTTGGAATCCTAATTACATTGATCATGTTTGCATTCGTAACACAAAGTTACGCACAGGGCGGCAAATTTGGAGCGACACCGGAAGACAGCGTACAATGCGTTAGATACTTGTCTTTCTATAAGGATTATTACAAGAACGGGAACATCAGGGAAGCCCTTCCTTCGTGGCGGGGTGCAGTAAGGGTTTGTCCCGTGGGCGTAGTACAATCCCTGTACCAGGACGGTCAAAACATTATCAAGTTTTTGATCCACCAAACTCAGGATCCAGACCGGAGAAAGGAATTGATAGATTCACTTATATTGATGTACGACATCAGGATAGACAAATTTCCCACAAGCAAAGCCCGTTTAAGTGCTTTTACATACAAAGCCTATGATATGGTAACGTTCTACAAGGAAGATGATATGAAAATTTTCCAGGCTTTGCAGGATGTGGTGGAATTTGGAAAACACAGGACAGATCCCGGTATTCTTGTGCTAAACATGCAATACGCCACAGGTTTATTTAAAGAAGAAAAAATGGATGCCGAGAAAGTGATTCATGTATATCAGCAGCTGAGCGAGATATTCGATAAAAAAATGCAGACCGGATCGGATGAAGCACTTGATGAAGCACGCAATAATTTTGAAACACTCTTTGCCATAAGCGGAGTTGCAGATTGTGAGAACCTGCTGGCCTTGTTCGGCCCCCGTTTTGACAGCAATGCTTCCGATATTGTGTATGTTAAACGTGTTGTGCAGCTACTCTCCAATGCGGGCTGCGAAACCTCGGATCTGTTTCTCAAGGCGGTGGAACGTCTCTACAACATGGAACCTTCCTATAACTCGGCCTATTACCTCTATCGTTTGTATTCGGCACGTGAAAACAATGAGAACGCTGCAAAATTCCTGGAATGCGCCATTGAATCCGATTCCATTGACAGCGTCACTAAAGGGGATTACATGATGGAACTGGGTACATTCTATTTCAAGAAAATGAGTAATGCTTCAGCCGCAGCCAATTCCGCCCTGAATGCCTCCAATTTCAATAAAGATGTGGAAGGACGTGCTTTCCTGTTAATGGGACACATCTGGGCAAACGCCAAGGTAACCTACGGAGAAATGCCTGAAATTGACAAACGTGCCAATTTCTGGGTGGCCGTGGATTATTTTGCCCGGGCCAAAGCGGCAGATTCTTCATTGGAAGAAGAATGCAACAATCTTATTGCCACTTACAGGCAGTATTTCCCCACTCCGGAAGAAGCTTTTATGCACGACCTGGATGAAGGCACAAGATATTCTGTAAGGGCTAACGGCTTATCGGCTACAACAACGGTAAGAACAAACAAATAATGGGATCTTTTTCCCGGACAACAAAAAACATTATGGTAGCAACAGGCCTGTCTCTTGCTACCATATTTGTCTCCTGTAAAAACCGGGTGACCACAATAGAATCACTCAATAACCTGGACAGTATTCCCACACAGACCATTAAAAATATGGAAGGCTGGCAGGTGGAAGGAGGTATTGTCCGGGGGCGGTTGACGGCTCCTTATATGGAAAAATATTCCCGGGGATCGGATCCGTACGAGATCTTTCCGCAATCATTCAGGGTAGAAGGGTACACACCGGAAGGAGAACTGGAAACGGTAATTACGGCCGACAAAGCGTTGCACCGGACCGGGGAAGAGCAAGTGTGGATAGCTACGGGAAAAGTGATCGTACAAAATCTGCTGAAAGAAGAAACCATGGAAACAGATACGTTATACTGGGACCAACAGAATAAGAAGATCTATACAGATTGCTACGTAAGGCTAACCTCTCCCGACTTTTTTGCACAGGGTTACGGAATGGAATCCGATGAAAGAGCTACAAACGCCAAAATTCTGAAACCATTTGATTCTTACGGGTACATTAAGCAGGATACTTTGTCCAATGAAGAAAAAGAATTATCTTCGCACCCTCAAATACAACAAAAACCACAACCAATAAACTTACAAGATGGCAGTTCTGGAGAAGATTAGAGTACAAATGGGTATATTTATTACCGTACTCATAGCTATTGCCTTAATTTCCTTTATTATAGATCCTGGCACATTACAATCGGCCATGTCTATGTTCTCTTCCAAAAACGACGTGGGAGAAATGAACGGGCAAAGCATAACATATATGGAATACAGTAAAAAACTGGAGAACCTTAAAAACCTGCAACAGGCCATAACCGGTGGTGCTGCCCTGGACGAACAAAGCCAGGAAGCCGTGGAACAGGGAACCTGGCAGGCTTTCCTGAAAGACCTGGTATATATGCCGGCTATTGAAGATGCCGGCATAAGGCTGGGAGAAGAGGAGCTTTTTGACATGGTACAGGGCCGTGATATTTCTCCGGTTATCATGAACGATGCCCTTTTCAAGGGAGAAGACGGGTCTTTTGACCGCTCGCGTCTTACTTCGTTCGTACAAAATGCTACGGCAGATCCCGATGGTATAGCCGCCATGTACTGGATTTTCATCCAGGATAATATGGAAACGGACAGAATGTTTTCAAAATACAGTTCACTGCTGTCTAAAAGCAACATCGTCACCCCGTTGGAATTGAGACGAAACATGGAAGAAAACAACAGCACTTCCAATGTCAGCTTTGTTCTTGAACCCGTATCTTTTGCCAGGGATACAACCATAAACATTACAGAGTCCGAAATACAGAAGTATTATCAGGAGCATAAGCATAACTACGAACAGATAGCCACACGGGATATCGAATATGTTGTTTTTCCCATTCAGCCATCCGAAAATGACATCATGGAGGCCCGCGCAGATATTGACCAGGTATACGAAGAATTCGTTAAAACAGAAAACCTCCGTCAATTCCTTGCGCGCAATTCGGATAAACCTCTGGATACGTATTACTACAAAGAAGGAGAACTGGGTTCCATATCCCCAGTGCTGGACAGTTTTGCAATCAACGCTTCAAGGCGCGATGTGTTGCCTGTTTACAAGGAAGATAACTTTTTCCGTGCCGCCCGAATAGCAGATATTAAACAATTGCCCGATTCGGTTTTTGTGAATCACATATTGTTGCAGAACGATACCAAAGAAGCCCGGAAAATTGCTGACAGCCTGATCACCGTTCTGACTCGTGATCCCGGCAGTTTTGCCCGCCTGGCCGGGGAATTTTCAGCAGACCGCAATCCCAACGTTAATCCGGGGGAGATCGGCTGGTTTGTACAATCGGCCTATATACCCGGCATGGAATCTGTCTTTGAAGCGTCGCTGAACAAACCTTACATTGCTGAAACCCAATACGGTATCCATGTTGTTAAAGTCAGTGAACGTACACGTCCTCACAAAAAGGTACAATTGGCCGTCCTGGAAAAAGAAGCCGTTGCCGGAAGAGAAACTTACCAGGCAATTTATTCCCTGGCAAATACTTTGTCAACAGGAAGTAAGGATATTGCCACATTCAACCAGACAGCCTCTCAGCACAACTGGTTCTCTATCCCTGCTTTGGGTATCAGGGAAGACGCCAAAACGATTTCCGGATATGAGCACATGAGGGAACTGGTGCGTTGGGCTTTTGACGCCGAACAAGGAGAAGTTTCCCCGGTTATCACGGTGGATAACGAGTATTTCTTTGTTGCAGCCGTAGAGAGTATACATGAAGAAGGGATCGCTTCTTTGGAAGAAAAACGGGCTGAAATTGAATCCATCCTCACATTGGAAAAGAAAAAAGACCGTATTTACGATCAGATACATAATGAACTGGCATCACACACTACCCTGGAGGGATGGGCAGAAGCTACCGGAAGAAATATATCCAGACAAACCGGGATCGCTTTTGGATCGGTACAGCAGACAGATCCGATATTTGCAGGAGCCGTATCGGCAGCCCCTGAACAAACGATATGCGGACCGGTAAAAGGGGAAGTAGGTGTGTATGTCTTCCGTGTGGATGAGCGTTCAGACGGTGCCTTTTATACAGAAAACGACGCCAGGCAATATGCATCCTATATGGCCAATATACAGATCCAGATGGTACCCATGGTATTGCAGGAAACGGCAGATGTACAGGACAACCGGCCCCGGTTCTTTTAACGGCTGAATAAAAAGTGCATGATGTCCCCGTCCTGCACCACATAATTCTTGCCTTCCACAGCCAGTTTCCCGGCTTCCCGGCAGGCGGCCTCTGAACCATAACGGATATAATCCTCAAATTTAATTACCTCGGCACGAATAAAACCGTGTTCAAAGTCAGAATGAATAAGCCCTGCAGCCTGCGGGGCTTTTGTTCCTTTTATATAGGTCCACGCCTTAACCTCCATTGGTCCTGCCGTAAAATACGTTTCCAGATCAAGCAGCCTGAAAGCGGCTTTTATAAGACGGGAAACCCCCGATTCGTTAAGACCCAGATCCTCCAGGAACATTTGTCTTTCCTGGTAGGTGTCCAGTTGTGCAATCTCCGATTCAATGCGGCCTGCCACTATCAGGTACGGTTCGTTGTCATGCAGTAAAGTTTCTGCCACTTGCCGCGTATAATCATTTCCGTTTTGAGCCGAGTTTTCGTCTACATTGCAAACATAAAGGACCGGCTTGTTTGTTAGCAGGAATAACTCCCGGGCCATCTGCTCTTCTTCCTGGTTGGTCAACGCTACCGTTCGGATATTTTGTCCCTGCCGGAGTGCGTCCCGGTACCTAAGCAACAACCCGGCCAGTTTTGCTGCCTGTTTATCGCCACCAGTGACGGCTTGTTTTTGCACTTTGGCAATGCGGTTTTCTACGGTTTCCAGGTCCTTGAGCTGTAACTCGGCATCTATGATCTCTTTGTCCCTGACGGGATCAACCGAACCGTCTACATGGACTACATCCGGATCGTCAAAACAACGAAGAATATGAAGAATGGCATCGGTTTCCCGGATGTTAGCCAAAAACTGGTTTCCCAGTCCTTCTCCTTTGCTGGCTCCTTTTACCAGGCCTGCAATGTCCACAAAATCAACCGTCGCCGGGACTATACGTCCGGGATGAACCAGGGCGGCCAGCTCTTCCAGGCGTGTGTCAGGGACCTGTGTTGAACCCAGGTTGGGTTCTATGGTGCAGAAAGGGAAATTGGCCGCCTGGGCTTTTCCTGAAGAAACACAATTGAACAATGTGGATTTACCCACATTGGGCAGTCCCACTATACCGCATCTTAAAGCCATCAGATTTTTCTTTAACTATAAAGGCACAAAACTAACAACTTTTTACGAATTGTCCTTTTGGTTTTAAAGAAGGATGTTATCTTGAAATCATGATAAAATGGATATTGTGTCTGGTCGTATTCTGGAACGTGGAAAATTATTTTGACCCGTTTACAGACCCGCTGACCGGTTATGATGAATTTACCTCCGGGGGTTCTTATTCTTGGACATGGGACCGTTTTCTGAAAAAAAAGAATAATCTGGCCAAAATACTTATTTCATGCGGAGTTCAGGAAGAAGAGACATGGGAAGCTCCCGCTATAATCGGGTTGTGTGAAATTGAAAACAGGTATGTTTTATCCCTGTTGGTAAACGATTCTCCCCTGGCACCGTTGCAATACGGGATCATTCACCGGGATTCCCCGGATCCGCGCGGAATAGATGTAGCCCTGCTATACCTGAAAGCACGTTTTCTTCCCTTAGAGCGTGCGTATTACTCATTAAAGGAAGAAGACAATCATGTGGTAAAGACACGTGAGATCCTGTACGTAAAAGGTGTTCTGGATGACCGGGACACACTTCATTTGTTTGTGAATCACTGGCCGTCCAAAAGAGGCGGCGTTCTGGCGGAAGGGTACAGGATGTTTGCTTCCAACCTGTTATTGCATGCCGTTGACAGTATTTGCCGGGTGTCTCCACAAGCAAACATAATCGTGATGGGAGATTTCAATGACCCTCCCGATTCCGGACCGTTAAGACATCTTTCCGGGAAGGGGCTTATCAATGTTTCCCGGGAGGCTACTTACAAATACAGGGGTGTTTGGGAATGCCTGGACCAATTCCTGGTCAGTTCCTCGGTTCATAAAAAAATAGAATACGTTAAGGTTCTTAAAAACAACTATTTACTGGAACGTGACAAGACGCATCTGGGGTACAAACCAAAAAGAACATACAGGGGTCCGGTTTATCACGGAGGAGTAAGCGATCACCTGCCTGTAACCTTAAAATTTATTACCTTTGCTCCTTATGGCTTCGCAACCCGTTAAGACTCCATTGATGGACCAGTATTTTGCCATTAAGGCAGAATATCCGGATGCCCTGCTGCTTTTCAGGGTTGGTGATTTTTATGAGACGTTCGGAGAAGATGCCATCAAATCTTCCAAAGCACTTGGAATAGTTCTTACCCGTCGCGCAAACGGATCCGCATCCTCGGTGGAATTGGCGGGCTTTCCCCACCATGCCCTGGACACATATCTGCCAAAACTGGTTCGGGCCGGTTACAAAGTTGCCGTCTGCGATCAGCTGGAAGATCCCAAACTCGCCAAAAAAATCGTGAAAAGAGGGATCACGGAAGTGGTGACCCCAGGCCTTTCCTATAATCCGCAATTGCTGGAAGCCTCGGAACATAATTTTCTGGCGGGCATTTTTTCCGGCCGCACCAGGGAAGGGGAATTAACAGGCATTGCTTTTACGGACATATCCACGGGAACCATACAGGTTGCCCAGGGAGACCGGTCTTACATAGAAAGCCTTTTGTCCCAATACAACCCAAGGGAAATATTAGTGTCCAGGGACCAGGAGAAAAAATGGAAGACAGCAGTCGGTTCCGCTGCTTTTGTTTCTACCATAGATGATTGGGCATTCGTGTACGATGCAGCTCAGGAGAAAGTAAAAACCCAATTTGGCGTTGACAGTTTGAAAGGATTTGGTGTTGAAAACCTTCCATTTGCTATATCTGCTGTGGGAGCCGTTCTTTTTTACCTGGAGATCAATAAATACGCCCGTTACGATCATTTATGCACCTTGCAGCGAATAGATTCCGGCCGCCTGATGTGGCTGGACAAATACAGCATCCGGAACATGGAACTTTTTCCGCGTCACGACAACCCGGAAAATGGGGCGAGCCTTATTGAAGTCATTGATAAGACGCACACACCCATGGGAGCCAGGTTGCTGCGGCAATGGATGGTGATGCCCCTGCGCCATATTGGTGATATTCACGAAAGACACAATGTCATAGAAGTTTTCCTGGAACAGTGGGATCTTACAGGAAAATTGCGAAAAATGCTCTCCCAGACCGGTGACATGGAACGGCTTGTATCACGCGCGGCTGCAGGACGAATTACGCCACGGGAAGCGGGACAGATAAAAACGGCTTTAATCCAGACATCAAAGATCAGGCAATTACTGGCTAAAACCGAAGAAGCCCATGCCGTTCAAAAAGATACAGATAATCTGGACGACTGTACTGAATTGGTGGAAATCCTGAACCGGACACTGGTGGCTTCACCTCCCGCACAACTGGGCAAAAGCCAGGTGGTAGCTCCCGGATACGATCCACAGCTTGATGAATTGCGCCATATTGTGTCGCACAATAAGGAATACCTGCAGGAAATGCAGCAAAAAGCCGCCGATGCAACAGGGATATCTTCCCTGAAGATCAGTTTCAATAATGTATTCGGGTATTATATTGAAGTCCGGAACACCCACAAAGACAAAGTGCCTTCTTCCTGGATCCGGAAACAAACGCTGGTTAGTGCCGAGCGTTACATTACGGAAGAACTCAAGTCTTACGAAGAAAAGATCCTGGGAGCAGAAGAAAGGATCGCTTTGCTGGAACAGGAAATCTTTGCGCAACTGATGGAAACGATCCGGCGTTACATCCGTCCCATACAGGAAAATTCCCGCATACTGGCCAGGCTGGACGTATTGCTTGGATTTGCCATTTTGGCACGGGAGCAAAAATATTGCCGGCCCCGCGTGGAAGAATCCGATGTCATTGATATCCACCAGGGACGCCACCCTGTTCTGGAAACGCTAATGCCTCCGGGAGAAGCCTACATCCCAAACGACGTTTACCTGGACAACGAAAATCAACAGATCATCATCCTGACCGGACCCAATATGGCCGGGAAATCCGCTTTATTACGCCAGACGGGACTGATAATCCTTCTGGCGCAGATAGGTTCTTACGTGCCTGCGCGGGAAGCCACACTGGGCATAGTGGACAAATTGTTTACCCGTGTTGGGGCTTCGGACAATATGGCCCGCCGGGAATCCACGTTTATGGTAGAAATGCTGGAATCGGCCGCTATTCTGAACAATATAACAGGCAAATCCCTGGTGCTTTTTGATGAAATTGGGCGCGGGACAAGCACTTATGATGGCATATCAATTGCTTGGGCAATTGTGGAATACCTGCATGAAAAAGCAGGGGCACAGGCCAAAACGCTTTTTGCCACTCATTACCACGAACTGAACCAAATGGCAGAACAGTATATCAGGGTTAAAAATTTCCACATAGCGGTGAAAGAACGAGGGCAAAAGGTGTTATTTTTGCGTAAAATGATATCCGGAGGAGTGGAACACAGCTTTGGGATCCACGTAGCCGGGATGGCGGGTATGCCCCGTCGGGTTTTGCTCACCGCAGAAGAGATTCTCAAAAGAATGGAAGCAGGCCGGGAACAGCCGCCTTCAGTAGAAAGACCTAAACAACTCTCGTTTTTTCAATTGGAAGATCCCTTGCTGCAGGCCTTGAAAAGAGATATTGAATCACTGGATTTGAATAGAATGACACCCCTGGAAGCATTTGATGCCTTACGGGAATTGAAACGAAAAATCGGACAAAAAGAATGAAAAAAATCGTAAAGAGCATCAACATCTTCTTTAAACTTATGGGGGAAAGCTTCTCGTTTGCTTTTGACTCGGTAAAAGGAGACAAGTTCAGGGCTTTTCTTTCCCTTTTGGGCGTTACTATAGGGATATTTTCCATAGTAGCTGTGTTTACGGCTATAGAAGGCCTTGAAAAAAATGTACGCAACCTGTTTTCTTCCCTGGGCACCGACGTCGTCTACATTGACAAGATGTCCTGGGAGTCCTTAACAGAAGGAGAAGGTATAAAATGGTGGGAATTCAGACAACGCCCAAACAATACGTACGAAGAATTTATTTTCCTTCAAAAAACCCTGGAAAATGCAGATATGATGGCGCTTTCAGCCATTACTTCAGCACACGTAAGGTACGGCAGAACCACCTTACGCAATACCTCCGTTCACGGAGTGACGTACGACTGGAACCGGATCTCGGTTTTTGAAATTGACCAGGGACGGTATTTTATACCTTCAGAGGCAGCAGCAAACGTTCCATTGGCTGTCATAGGGAGTAATGTTGCGGAAGAGCTGTTCCCGGCCGGCATCTCTCCTGTGAACAATTCCATAAAGATTGGAGGGTTCTCGGTCCGTGTCATAGGGGTTATCAAGAAAAAGGGAGAATCTATGTTCGATCCGGTAACCTATGATGATGCGGTCATCATCCCGTTGCCCTTTATCCGCAATTACATTGACCTTCGCCGCACGTCCCCCAGCATTGTCGTTCACAAAGATCCTGGGGCAGATGAAGAAGAATTTATGGCCGAGTTGAGGAATGCCATGCGAGCCGTACGTCGCCTGAAACCGGTTCAGAAAGACAACTTCGCACTCAATAAGATGTCTTTCCTGGACGATGCCCTTTCACAGCTTTTCAGCGTGATTTCCATAGCGGGATGGGTTATAGGGGGCTTTTCCATCCTTATTGGAGCTTTTGGAGTTGCCAACATCATGTTTGTATCGGTTAAGGAAAGAACACATATTATTGGCATAGAAAAAGCCATGGGCGCAAAAAGCGCATTCGTACTGGCGCAATTTCTTTTTGAAGCGGCACTCCTGGCCATGGTAGGTGGTTTTGTGGGGATCTTGATAGTCTGGGGATTGACGGTATTTGTTACCAGTCAGTATGATTTTGTTCTGACCATGTCTTTTTCAAACATATTGCGAGGAGTGCTGATTTCCGGGGCAGTAGGTATTGTGGCCGGATTTATTCCTTCCCTGCAGGCAGCCCGTATGAATCCTGTTGATGCTATGAATCAGCATTGAGAATTCCGGCGACTTCTTTTGTCAATTGAACAAAATCGCTTACATCAAGTTGTTCCGGCCTTAGGTCCGGAAGGGAAGATCCCGTGATTTTACGGTTTCCCAGGATCGGTTTAAGGCTGTTACGGATGGTTTTACGCCGCTGGTTAAACGTTGTTTTAACTACTTTCAAAAAAAGATCTTCCGGACAATCCAAGGCTGTCCGGTTATTTCTTGTCAGGCGGATGACCCCGGATTGCACTTTTGGAGGCGGGACAAAGGCTCCGGGGTGAACCGTAAAAAGGTATTCAGTATGGTACCAGGCATGAAGCAAAACACTTAGTATGCCGTAAGTGCGGGATCCCGGAGGAGCGCAGTAACGCTCAGCAACTTCTTTTTGGACCATACCCACCACTTCGGGGATCCTGTCCCTGAATTCCAAGACCCGGAAAAAGATCTGGGATGAAATGTTGTAAGGGAAATTGCCTATTAATAGAAATTCACGAGGGAACACTTCTGCGGGCAATTGCAAAAAATCTCCCTGTATCAGTCTTTTGCCTAATCCGGGATACTTCTGTTGCAGAAAAACCACCGATTCACGGTCAAGTTCAACGGCGTGATAATCTATACGGGGATGACCCCACAGATACGTAGTAAGCACACCCGTCCCTGGGCCCACTTCAACAACAGGGACCCGCTCCCCGGCTTGTATCACCGAAAGGCTGTTAACAATCCTTTGTGCAGCACTCTGATCTTTCAGAAAATGTTGTCCCAATGCTTTTTTTGGCCTTACCTCCATGGTACAAAGATAGTTTTTATACCTTTAGGCAACTCTAAAGGCGAACGTTATGAAAAAAACTATCTTACTTTTCTTTATTTCCCTGGTCCTTCTTTCTTGTTCCGGCAGACAGGCACGGCAAGCAGACCTGTGCCTGGAACAGATTGCACAGCAAGTTAATGCAGTCGGCATCTCGGTAGCCGTGATCAGTAACAATGAAATTATCTACACAGGGGCCTGTGGCCTGAAAAATATCCGGACAGAAGAAAAACTCAGGCCTTCTGATCTGATGCGCATTGCCTCCATATCCAAAAGTTTTACAGCCACAGCCATTATGCAATTGTACGAAGCGGGTTGCTTTGACCTGGACGATGACATAAGTGATGCCCTGGGGTTCACTGTCAGAAACCCCCACTACCCGGATATTCCCATCACTTACAGGATGTTGCTTTCACATACTTCCTCTTTAAGCGACAAAGGCGGGTATTTTTCATTGGATGTGATCCGGCCCGAAATTACTCCTGATGTTTCCGCATCTTTCAATGAATACGCTCCCGGTACCGATTACCAGTATTGCAACCTGGGATTCAATACGCTGGGAGTCCTGGTGGAAATTCATTCGGGAGAACGTTTTGACCAATACGTCCGCAACAATATCCTGGATCCCCTGGGTCTATACGCCTCGTTTAACGTTAATGATTTGGACACCAACAGGTTTGCAACAATTTATGCTTTTGAAGAAGGACGGTTTGTACCTTCATCACAGGCATACAATCCCAGGATAGAGGAAATAGAAAATTATGTGAAGGGTTTCTCGGCTCCGGTTTTTTCACCTACCGGAGGAATGAAGATCAGTGCACCCGGTTTGGCGCTTCATGCCCTTATCCAGATGAACGAGGGCTATTTTAACGAAATAGAAATTCTCACACCGCAAAGCGTTGCCCTTATGCAAACGCCTCAAAGTCCGGGAGAACGTTCTTCAGAAAATGAAACCTGCGGGTACGGTTTTGCCCTGGAAAGGACAGACAAGCTTATTGAAGGAGAAATCATGACAGGACATACCGGGAGCGCGTACGGACTCTACTCGGCCATGTTCTTCCAGAAAGACAAAAAATTCGGGTTTGTTGTATTGTGCAACGGATGTGACTCGTCGCTTCCCCGCCGGGAAAACGGATTTATGCCGGTTCAGACAGACGTGATCAACGCGCTCTACAAAATATTTATTCGTTAAAGGGAACGGTTTTCAGGAAAGACCCAGTTCTTTCTTTTGCAGCGCATCAATTTCTGCAGGGGCATCCAGCATAACGTCCCTTCCGGCATTGTTTTTGGGAAAGGCAATGAAATCCCGGATACTTTCCGTTCCGCCGAAGAGCGAACACCAGCGGTCAAAGCCAAAGGCTATCCCTCCGTGGGGAGGTGCGCCGTATTGAAAGGCGTTTATAATAAAGGAAAATTTGGCTTTTACTTCTTCCGGAGACATTCCCAGAACCTTGAACATACGTTCCTGCATAGCGGAATCGTGAATCCTGACAGACCCTCCGCCCACTTCTGTTCCGTTCAAAACAAAATCGTAAGCATTGGCGCTAACTTGTTCCAGGTCAAGGGGATCGTCGCTATAAAACTTATCCAGGTCTTCGGGTTTGGGTGCCGTGAAAGGATGGTGTTTGGCGTAGAAACGTTGCGTTTCATCATCCCATTCCAGTAACGGAAAATCATATACCCAAAGGGGAGCGTAACGGTCTTTATCTCTCAGGCCCAGACGATTCCCCATTTCCAGCCGCAATACGCCCAGTGCTTCCAGCGTTTTTATACGAGCTCCGCTCATTACCAGGATCAGGTCCCCGTCACCGGCTCCTGTAAGATGCGCCCAGGATTCCAGGGCTTCCCGGTCAAAGAATTTATCCACCGAAGATTTGTACGTCATGACGCCGTCGGGATCTTTTGCACAACGTACATAAACCAGCCCGGCAGCTCCTATCTGCGGCCTGCGAACCCACTGGGTCAGTTCATCCAGTTGTTTCCGGGTATAGGAAGCTGCTCCTTGAACACAAATGGCTCCTACGTAAGCAGCATTGCGGAACACACTGAATTCCGTATCACGTGTCAACGGGGTAAGATCGTGGAGTAACATTTCAAAACGGATATCCGGTTTATCGCTGCCGTATTTTTCCATAGCTGATTTCCAGGGAATGCGTGGCAGGGGAGCGGGAATATCTTTTCCAAGTACGGTCTTAAAAAGATGCAGTATCAAACCTTCAAATTGTGCCAGCACATCGTCCCTTTCAACAAATGACATTTCACAGTCTATTTGTGTGAATTCCGGCTGACGGTCTGCCCGAAGATCTTCATCCCTGAAACAGCGTACTATTTGGAAATATTTGTCGTATCCGGATATCATCAGCAATTGTTTAAAAGTCTGCGGACTTTGCGGCAGGGCATAGAACTGTCCCTGGTTCATGCGCGATGGTACCACAAAATCCCGGGCTCCTTCCGGGGTGGATTTTATGAGAAAGGGAGTTTCTATTTCCAGGAAACCGCATTGGCTCAGGTAACTTCTTGTTTCCTGCGCCATTTTATGGCGAAGCATCAGGGCTTTTTGCAGCGGAGGCCTTCTAAGGTCCAGGTAACGGTAGCGTGAACGCAATTCTTCTCCGCCGTCCGACTCTTCTTCTATGGTAAAAGGCGGTGTTTGGGACCGGCTTAAAATTTCTACATCCTTCAACAGTATTTCAATTTCCCCGGTGGGAATCTTTGAGTTCTTGCTGCTCCGTTCCACAACCGTTCCTTTAGCCGTAATGACATACTCGCGTCCCAGGTCTTCCACCCTGTCTGTGATCTGCCGGGGAGAGTCCCCGTTGACCACCAGCTGGGTTATGCCGTAACGGTCACGAAGATCAATAAAAGTCATACCGCCCAGTTTCCTGATACGCTGTATCCATCCGGCCAATTGTACCACTTGGCCTGCGTGAGAAAGATTGAGTGCCCCGCACGTGTGTGTCCTGTACATATTGATGATTTTTTAGGCAACAAAGGTAATTAGAAAATGGCTACCTTTGTGTGGCTATGCAAAACTATTTGAACCTCCTGCAACACATCCTGGATAACGGGAAGGACAAGAACGACAGAACGGGGACCGGAACGAGGAGCGTTTTCGGGTATCAGCTGCGTTGCCCTCTTTCGGAAGGATTTCCTTTGCTGACCACAAAAAAGGTACACATGAAATCCATTATTTACGAATTGCTCTGGTTTCTGAAAGGGGATACAAATATCAAATACCTGAACGACAACGGGGTAACCATATGGGATGAATGGGCGGATTCCACGGGTGAACTGGGGCCTGTTTACGGCAAACAATGGAGGTCCTGGAAAACAGGGGACGGGGAAACCATAGACCAGGTTTCCCGCCTGGTAGAAGGCCTGAAAAATGACCCCGACGGCCGCCGTCATATAGTAAGCGCTTGGAATGTAGGAGACATACCCCGAATGGCTTTGCCTCCCTGCCATGCCCTTTTCCAGTTTTATGTGGCTGACGGGAAACTTTCCTGCCAGCTTTACCAGCGCAGTGCGGACGTCTTTTTGGGCGTGCCTTTCAACATAGCCTCCTATGCCTTGCTTACCCTGATGGTGGCACAAGTTTGCGGTTACGAACCGGGAGACTACATACACACCTTCGGAGACGTACACATATACACCAACCACATGGAACAAGTCCGGCTGCAATTAAGCCGCACGCCGCGTCCTTTGCCCAAGATGGCGTTAAACCCGTTACGGCGGGATCTTTTTTCTTTTGAATACAAGGATTTCAGCCTTCAGGATTACGATCCCTGGCCGTCCATAAAAGCAACGGTAGCCGTATGAAAGACCAGGGCACGAACAGACCGTATACGCTATCCCTGGTGGCCGTTGTAGGGCCCGGCCTGGAACTCGGCGCAAACAATCAATTGTTGTGGCACATTTCCGAAGATCTCAGGCACTTCAAAGCGCTTACCATGGGACACACGGTGATCATGGGAAGGAAAACCTATGAATCATTGGGGAAACCCCTTCCCGGGCGTAAGAACGTGGTTCTCTCCAGATCCGGACAAAGCCTGGAAGAAGTGCTTTCACAGATAACCGATCAGGCCGAGGTATTTGTCGTAGGCGGAGCGCAGATCTACCGGCAAACCATCGGCCTGGCAGACAAGTTATACCTTACGCACGTTCGGGCACCCCTGCCCGGGGGAGGCGCCGATGTACTTTTTCCGCCCCTCGATTCCTTAGAGTGGAAAGAAGTCAAGCGGGAAGATTTCCTGCACGGGGCTAAATTTCCTTTTCCCTTTTCTTTCGTGACATACGAACGCATCCGGTCCCTATAGCAGCCAGCAGTGCCAGGAGCAAAGCCCCGGAACTGATGCGCGAGATCAGAATACCGGTGGTATAGGAAGACGGCAGGTAGGTAAAGCGGATCTGATGTTCTCCTTCAGGGATCCGTAATGTCCGGGTAATGTAGTTGGACCGGCAAATCTGAGCTTCCTGCCCGTCAATCCAGGCTTTCCATCCCTTGGGGTAATAAATTTCGGAAAACACAACAATTCCGTCTTTTTCCATTGAAGCCTTGTATTCCAGCGTGTTCGGAGAGTATGAGGTCAAAGTGACGGTTGAATTTGAAGGTCCGGCCGTTTCTATCCACGATTCCGGGGGATCCTGCATCACTGCGGTAGTCCTCAGATCTGTCTTTGTCAGGGTTTCAATCTCTTCCTGCGGGGATGAGACGGGGAGTATGGAAGTTACTACCCAGGCATTTCCCAGGGCATGGGGATTGGTTACGGGCAGGGCATCTGCCCCTAAAATCACATACCGGGTATTGAGCATATTGAGTACCGGTGTCCGGGAGTGATTGCCGTTGTATGTAAAGATATCGGAGGCTTCTTCCAATGTCTGGCACTGACTGAGTTTATCTGCAAAATATTGCATTTCCGGCAACAAATGGTGATCAATGACATCCTGGTAACGCTGCAATTTGGCCGCGTTGTACCCGCCTATGGATTTATGGTAGTAACTGGCCGTTGCGTCCATAAAAGGGCTTCCTGTCATGTCCAGTACCCGGTAATACAAGTCCGGATCTTGTTTAATGTGTTTGTCAACAGGTCTTTCAGAAAATTGATTTCGGTAATTGATGCGGGAAACAAAATGAGATTCGTTCAAGTACCTTTTTCCTACAGGCAGGTAATCTGCCAGGAACAATACCGCTAAAGCACCTATGATCCACGCATTCCTGACCTTGCGGTTTACACCCAGCCAGAGTAAAACGGAAGCAGACAGGATCAACAGTACCGACCGCCAGGCATCCCGGCTTAAAAGGTCTTTACGGTCTTCTATCAGGGCCGGGATCAATGAAGAAGGAAGGGAACTGTCAGAGGGTCCCGTGAAAGAACCTGCCAGAGAAGGTATCAATGCGGCCAACAAAGAAAAACCTGCGGTAATGCCCAATGCCCAGTATATGCCTTTGACGGCTTTTTTCTGTGGATAAACCCCTTCCAGGATTTGCCACAATACATATATTCCCAGGGCGGGCATGACCATTTGCCATATCACAAGGATCATGCTGACTGTCCGGAACTTGTCGTATAAAGGCACAAACCGGAAGAAAAAACTGTTGAATCCGGGAAGGTGGTAACCCCAGGACAACAGCAGCGCCAGCAGGGAAACACCTGCCAGAGCCCATTTGACCGGACTTTTTACAAGTATGAGTCCCAGGACAAAAAGAAAGATTACAATGGCCCCCATATACATTGGACCTGCCGTAAAAGGCTGTTCGCCCCAGTATAGCGGCATATTGGAAATAACCCCGTCTGCATTGTACCCCAACTGGTTCAATGTCTTGTAAGTGTGTGAATCTTTATCCAGCGGCCCCATGGAAGCACCCCCGTAAAAATCCGGGATCAGTGTATTGAATGATTCCATTTTGGAATAACTCCACTGCGTTGCGTAATCGAACTCCAGGCCTGATCTTGCCTTGCCGTCCTCTCCTGCGTTGAGTTCTGAACCTCCTCGCATGGATTGTGCCGTATATTCGTAAGTGGGTAGCAGGTGATTGGCCGAGGTGGCCAGCCCCAACAGGCCTGCAGCTATTATCAGAAGCGTTGTTTTCATGAATTGGGGGACCTTGTGCCGTATAACGGCTTCTGTAAGAAGTCCGGCCAATACAAAAAGAAGGATAAATCCCAGGTAATAGGTTATCTGCGGGTGATTGGCGGCTACCTGTAAGCCCACGGCAAGGGCAAAAAACAAAGCCCCCGTCAATGCTTGCTTGCGGTAAGCATATGCCATAGCCGCCAGAACCCAAGGTACATAAGCTATGGCTATCATTTTGGTTACGTGCCCGGCCTGGATAATTTGGAAGTTGTAGGAACAGAAAGTAATGGTTACAGCGCCTAATGCAGCTATCCATGGGTTGACACCCAAAGCAAGGAACAACAGGAATCCGCCCAATAGTGACAAAAACAGGTATGAAGCAGGTTCCGCACCTGCTTCCAGGATTTTACCAAGGGTCCTTATGTAATTGCCTGTTGTCACTTTATTAATGGTAACGGTAGGCATTCCCCCGAACATGGAGTTGGTCCAGCGGGCTTCGTCTTTGTGCGTTTCATTGTAATCTTTGGCCTCTTTGGACATGGCCTGCCAGGCAGTTATATCTCCCTGGTTAAGCGTTTTTCCCTGGAAAACCTGTGGCACAAAACCATAAGAAAGAATGAGAAAGAAAACCACGGCAACCGGATAAGCAATCCATTTTTTCACTGGGATCTTTTGCATAGCTTCTGTATTTTATAACAAAGGTAAAAAGAAAGGACTTATATTTGTGTAAAACCTATTGTTTATGAGTCGTGACGAATTTTCGGGATTTTTCGGTGTTCTGGTAGCCACTGTGGGATCAGCCGTAGGATTGGGCAATTTGTGGAGATTTCCTTACCTGGTAGGACAAAACGGGGGCGCTGCCTTTATATTGATCTACCTGGCATTTGTATTGATCATCTGCCTGCCCATTGCCATATCTGAATTTATTATCGGCCGCAAAACAAGGGCGAATACCGTAAAAGCATTCCAGGTGCTGGCACCCAAAACAGCCTGGCGGGGAATTGGGATCGTGGGGGTTTTGGCCGCCTTTGCCATACTGGCATTTTATACGGTTGTAGGGGGGTGGACGGTAGACTACCTGGTACGATCTGTTGTTCATATTTTTTCAAAGCCCGACATATCTACTCTGGAAAGTCAGTTTACGACCATGGTAACGTCCCCGGTAAGGCCCATTGTATGGACGGTTGTGTTTGTGGTAGTTTGTGCCTTGATTGTCATGTGCGGAATAAAAAAGGGTATAGAAAAGTATTCCAGGATCATGATGCCTTTCCTTTTCTTAATGGTAGTGATCCTGATGGTACGTTCCGTCACATTGCCCGGGGCCGGTGAAGGGATCTCGTTTTTGATAAAACCTGATTTTTCAAAGATCAACACGTCCGTTGTGCTTGCGGCGCTGGGGCAGGCCTTTTTTTCCCTGAGCCTGGGAATGGGCTGTCTGATAACCTACGGATCCTATATTCCCAAAAAAGAAAATCTAACCAAACTTTCATTTACCACGGCATTATCCGACACCCTTTTTGCCATGCTGGCAGGACTGGCCATTATGCCGGCGGTATTTGCTTTCGGGATATCCCCCCAGGAAGGACCGGGCCTGGTATTTATTGTTTTGCCCCGCATATTTGCTCAGATTCCCCTTGGGAATGTGTTTGCCGTAATGTTTTTCATTATACTGCTTATTGCCGCCATTACTTCGGTTATTTCCCTGCTGGAGGTGATAACAGCTTATGTGACGGAAAAATTGAAAATGAAACGAACCACTGCCGTAGCAGGAATTACGGTTTTAGTAACTTTTTTTGCAGCGTTGAGTTCTCTTTCCCAGGGAATCCTTAAAAATGTTACGATTTTTGGCAAATCCATTTTTGATTTCTTTGATTACCTCTCGGCAAATATTCTGCTTCCCCTTGGAGGGCTTTCCATCGTGATCTTTGTAGGATGGTATATGAAAAAAGCCATGGTTTACCAGGAATTTACAAATCAGGGCACCCTTAAGGGCACCCTGTTCCGTACGTATTATTTTATCATCCGTTATATCGCACCGGTGGCCATAGCCATCGTTTTCATAGACCTTATTTTACCGTAACCCCCAGGTGCCAGTTCCCGTTATAACCCATTTGGGAAATATTGGTTACCGTTTCGTCTGAAGATATCGTTACCAGGTTTCCGCCTGTCTGCACCGGGCCGTCTCCGTCGGTCATCAATACGGGATGCAAATCCTGCTGTTGTATGACCTGGTTGATGACCAACCCGTCTCCTGCCTGGATCTGTACGTTGTAGTATTCAGTTATACCCGCCGTCTGGAGCAAAGGCCAGTATTCTGTGTTTTTCAACTGATCTACAAATACTTTTTTAATGTTGGCCGTACCCTGGGGAATAAGGTTGGTTTGCCCGGCATGGGCTCCGTTGATCAGCACGATGCGCCGGGCCAGGTTTTCTATGAAATTGATTGACTGGGTGGGATCCATATCCTGGTTTGGATTTCCTTCCTCATCGGTAAGGGAAAGAAATGTTTCGTATATTTCAAGCAATTGGTCCATGTCTTTTGCAATGATAACAATAGAAGCTGTCGTGTCGGCCGGACAAATCAGTATATTTTCCAGGTTCTTTCCGGCAAACCCAGATACATATTCGTCATTCATTTCAACCAGGACCATAATGTTGTCATCTGTCGCCGGTGAGGCGAAAGGCCGTATTTCCACGTTCGGCTGGAACAGGGACATGGTCTTTGACGTGGAAGACAGCAAGGGGACATGTTCAACATTTTGAACGGAAACACCTTGGGGCACAGTCAGGAGTGTATGAAAATCCTTAACAATACCGTATCCTTCCACCTTCACTGCATACGTTCCCGGAACTATGTTTTCAATGGAAATACTGCCGTTGGCACTTGTGTACTTTTTGTAATCGTAATCCGTTCCGTTGGTTTTTTGAATGTATGGAGTGCTTCTGGTGGCCGGTGAATAAGACGTTCCTGCTTTAATAATTCCGCTATTTTCCTGTATAGCTTCTGCGAAAGGTTTTAACAATAGCAACATCCGGGAAGCAACTGAACCAATAACATTTTCTTTTGAAAGACCATCCGTTACCATGTTATTGTCAGAAATATATGTGGCTGACACAGATGCTTCTCCTGTTACCGGGATTGTCTGGTCTGAAATGCGTTTCAGGTAAACATTTGCTCCTGTAACGGGAGCCCCGCCTGTATCTGTAAATGTGACATTTAGCTGGTTGTAAAGCGGCGTGGTAACTGTTATTTCCGGACTGTATGCTGTTCCTGCAGCGTTGGTGGCAAATGCTTTCACCGTATAGGCGGTATTTTCTGTAATGTTCTGCGTGAAGTCTGCTGTAAAAGTTCCCGGTCCGGAACCCGTTTTGCGGGTGGTCGTGTTCAAAATGAAACCTCTTTCAGTCACCTGATCACTGCCTTGTTTTTCCACGGTTGCCTGAACACTGATTTTATTGTACAACAATTCGGTAACAGTTACCTCACTCAAAGTGGGTAAAACACCTACCAGGTCCAGGAAAACCCCGTTTTGCTGCGTCCTGATATAATGAATGGTTGTTCCGGGTTTATAGGCATTCCAGTTGTCCCAGGACGGATGTTCAATCAAAACGGTAGGAACCGCTTCTGTTAAACGGTTATTGTACAGGAAAAGCTGTGTGCATACTTCCGGAAGACCGGCCCAGGATTCAGGGATTCCGCCTTCAAAATTGCAATTGTACAAATGAATGTTCAGGTGATCTCCCGTGGTTGTGATACTTCCTATTTCCTGGGGCAATACGCCGGACAGTCCGGGATTGTCAAAAAGAAGCAGGTCTGTGATGCCGGTCCATTGGGCAAATAAGCCGTCAGGGAGCGGACTTTGAATACCCGTGCCGGAAACCTCAAAAATTACCAGGGCACTCATGCCGGACCATGTCTCCGGTATGGTTCCGCTTATCCGGTTGCCGGCCAACCTAAGTTCTGTCAATTTTTTCAGGTTGCCCATTGTCGCGGGTAGGAGGCCGGTGAAATCCGTCTCCGTTGCTAAAAACCTTCTCAATTCGCTTAGATTCCCCATATTTTCCGGCAATGATCCGGTCAGATCCGGATTGTTGCCCAAATCCAGTGTACGCAGAGATGTGAAATCCCCAATCTCTGAAGGCAGTTGGCCATTAAGTCCAAAGCCGTTCAGATTTAGCCCGGTAACCGCCTCGTTTTCAACAGTGACTCCTTCCCAGGTGGAAATATCTTCCTGCGAATTCCAGTTATCTCCTTTTGTCCAGTTTTCCCCGTCCAGCTGGTTATACAGGACCATCAGGCGTTCCCGTTGTGCATCGGGAACGGGCTCCAAACCCAGGAAAATTCCGTTTTGCTGGGTCCGTAAATAATGAATTTCGGTATCGGGCACGTAATCATCCCAATACTCCCAGGACGGATGGTTCTGAATAGCCAGGGGAATCTGTTCGGTCAATTGATTCCCGTACAGGTACAATTGTGTACAAACCCCGGGAACAGAAGCCCATTCTTCAGGGATCCCGCCGCTGAAGTTGCAATTGTGCAATTGTATATTCAGGGTACTGTTATCCGTAGTCATTTGACCCAATTGCGGAGGCAGCGATCCGGTCAGTCCGGGATTGCTGTGCATGACAAAGGATCCTAAATGCGTCCAGGCTGTAAAGATGGTTTTGGGCAGGGGACTCTGAATAGCTGTTCCAAAAAATGCAAAATCCTGCATGGCAGTCATGCCTTCCCATGATTCGGGGATCTTCCCCTCAATGTCGTTATTGCCAATATACAGCTTGGTAAGTTTTTCCAGATTTCCCATGGATGCCGGCAAACTGCCCTGCAAGCCTGTTGTCACGGCCCGGAACGTTTCCAGGTTAACCAGGTCCCCGGTTTCTCCGGGAAGGACTCCTGTCAGACCGGGATTGGACCCCAGATCCAGTGTCACCAGGTCTGTCAGTGTTCCTATGGCTGAAGGCAACGATCCGTTCAGACCAAATCCGTTCAGATCCAGTCCGGTGATCTTTCCGTCTTCCATTGTTACTCCACCCCAATTTTGAACGGGCTCTGAGCTGTTCCAATTGACTTTCTTTTCTTCATCCCAGTTATCCCCTTCCAGAGACTCGTATATTTCTACAAGAGCGGTTCTGCGGGGATCTTCGGCCTGGTTGAAAGTAATGGTTTGTGTCTGGGCTATGCCCGCGTTATCCTTTACAGTAACCTGTCCCGAACGGGCAGTGCCCGTATTGGGCGCCACCAGGAACTCCAGTGTCCCTGATGACAATGCTTTGGTCCCTACAAACTGAATCCAGGATTTAGCTGTAGCCAAAACTTCAACGGTATAAGCAGTATTGTATTGCAGGGTAACGGTGTACGTTCCACCGGCCGCCTCTACTGATGTAGTAGTGCCTCCTATGATCAGGGTGTTTCGTGCGCTTTGTGTTAGGGAGACCGTTGCCTGCATGGTGCCGCTCTTGATGGTCAGCGTTCCGCTCTGGTCCGAGGACGAGGTAGATGCTGCTGCCGTCAACTGGAGGGTGGTGTTTCCGGAACCTTTGGCCGGAGTAACTGCAAACCCTTTTCCCGAGACGGAGGCAGTCCAGGACATGCTGTTGGTGGATAAACTGATGTTTTGAGTTCCCCCTTCCTGGGTGAAGGAAACACTCGTGGGACTGGCTTCAATAAACGGCACCTCGGGTTTACAACTGTTCAGGATCAGAAAAGCGGTAGCCGTGGCCAGTAATGTCAGGATCTTTTTCATAGCACAAAGACGCATTTTAGGGATGATTGGCTGCTTTATACCAGCAGGGAAATCAATTTTCCTGCCAGATCTTTAAAAGCATCGCCTGCGGCATTTTTATCGTTGGCTGCCGGAATACCGGCATCTCCCCGTTCACAAACTCCCTGTATGAGAGGGATTTCCGCTAACACGGGCAGGTTGTATTTTTCGGCAAGTTTTGCAGCCCCGCCTTTCCCGAAAATATAATATTTATTTTCAGGCAATTCTTCCGGGGTAAACCAGGCCATATTCTCTACAATGCCAAACACTTTTTTATTCAGGTTCGGGTGGTAAAACATATTCAGGCATTTTTCCACATCGGCTACTGAAACCTGTTGGGGTGTGGTAACAATGATTCCGCCGGTCAGCGGGAGGTCCTGCATCAGGCTCAGATGAATGTCCCCGGTTCCGGGAGGAAGGTCTATAAGCAGGAAATCCAACTCGCCCCATTTTGTTTGTTGCAAAAGCTGTTTGAGGGCATTGCTGGCCATCGGGCCGCGCCAGATCAGGGCCTGTTCGGGTTTGGCAAAATAGCCTATGGAGATCCATTTCACCCCGTATTTTTCCAGAGGTTTAAAAACCTGAACGTTCTCATCAATAACATCCACACCGGGCTGTTGGTCGGTCGTTCCGGTAAGGGTGGGAACCGAAGGTCCGTAAATATCGGCATCGGCCAGCCCAACGCGGTATCCTTCCATGGCCAGCGCCACGGCCAGATTTACGGCAACAGTGGATTTTCCCACTCCACCTTTACCGCTGGCTATGGCAATGACATTTTTAACGGCTTTCATACCGTCTATAACAGGTGTTTCTTTTTCTTCTTTTTTCTTCGTTGCCTGTGGGGCAGTCGGCCTCATGGCCGCATAATCAATCTTAGTCATTTCTTCTATTTTCTAATATCCATTTCTTCAAGCAGGTAGCCTGCTTCTCCGTATTTGTCAATAATAAACAGCACGTACCTGATATCTACGGCAATACAACGCTGCAAATCAGGTTCAAAAATTACGTCGCCGCTCATGGATTCCCAATTGCCGTCAAAAGCCAGCCCGATAAGTTCCCCGTGGGCGTTGACAACGGGTGATCCTGAATTGCCTCCGGTGATATCGGTGTTGGCTATAAACCCGGTAACGACTTCTTTTCCGGGGTCGGCGTACTGACCGTAATCTTTGTTTTTATATAGTTGTTTCAGTTTTTCGGGTACCACGAATTCCCAGTTATCGGGATCTTCCTTTTCCATTACCCCTTTCAAAGTAGTGTAATAATCGTAGATCACACCGTCTTTAGGTCTGTAATTTAAAACGTTGCCATAAGTAAGGCGCATGGAAGAATTCGCATCCGGATACAGAGCCTCACCTTTATTCATTTCCATCATGCCGGCAATGAAGTTCCGGTGTCCGCGTTCATATTGTGTGTTGAAAGGAGCAATGGCCAACTGGCATTCAGCGGTTTTAGCCTCTACCGATTTTCCCAGGATTACAGCAGGGTCACCGGCTATCTCGTCCAGGGCGGCATCACGTGTGTTGTCTGCAGACAAACAATCTATCAGGCAATTGACCCTTTCGGCAGAAACAAAATGGCTTTTCTCAAAAAGATTTTCCACGTAAGCGTCAATGTTTCCGGAATATTCTTCATCAATAACCCGGTATACAGAAGGATAATGTGCTTTATCCACCCGTGAGGCAAACAGTTTAAGCATGGCTTTGGCTATTTTGACATCGGTAGGTGCGTTGTAATTGGCAAAAAACCGTTCTGCCTGGGTTTTCAGACCTTCCGTGTTTACGCTGCCATCTTCCCCGGTCCTGCTCAAAAAGCGGGCTGCCCGTGAAGCAAAGGAGGAAATTTCAATATTACGCAGGGACTCGCTCAAATAGCGGCTGACATATACCATATCCCATTGACCGCGTATGGCTTCTTCAATATCACTCAGAGCTGTTCCGTATTTTTCACGACGTTTTTTATTGGCATTCACCCAAACGGAAAACGCTTCTTCTTCCATGACTCGTCTGCTTTTTACGTTTAGTTTGTCAAACGTTTCGTTCATGCCGGTCCATTTTTTCCAGGCATTGGAACTGCCGGAATATTTGCTGGCATACTGAAGCTGAACTTTGGGATCGGCCAGCATATCTTCCAGTAATATGTCCTGACGCAGGGTCCTGACTTCAATCCCAATATTGTTGGTCAGCTGTTCCTGGCGATCCACTTCAACGGAAGTCATATAACGGGTGGTCGTTCCGGGGTATCCCAGTGTCATCACAAAATCTCCTTGTTGAATGCCTTTCAGGCTAACGGGAAGGAATTGTTTGGGACGGAACGGTTGGTTGTCTTCGGAATAATCGGCAGGTTCATTGTCAGCTCCGGCATAGATCCGGAACATTGAAAAATCACAAGTGTGACGGGGCCACATCCAGTTATCGGTATCGGCACCGAATTTTCCGATGGAAGAAGGAGGTGCTCCCACAAAACGGACGTCGTTATAGACTTTATATACCACAAGGTAATACTGGTTCCCGCCGTACATGCTGTACAGCCTGCCGGTAGTGTTCGGGTTCTCTTCTTTTATCTTTTCTCCCCATTCCCGGATGAGTTTATTCTCGGTTGCCATCCGGCTTTCTTCTGTGGTACACGTATCCAGTACAGACAAAACCTCTTTGGTAATATCTGTCATGCGTTCCATAAAAATCACCCTTAACCCGGGTGCCGGGATCTCTTCTTGCCTGTTTTTAGCCCAGAATCCGTCTTTCAGATAATTGTGCTCCACGCTGCTCAAAGCCTGGATAACGCCGTATCCGCAATGGTGGTTGGTCAGCAGCAATCCTTCCCCTGAAACCACTTCTCCGGTACAACCGCCGCCAAAGATCACAATGGCATCTTTCAGGCTTGAATGGTTGATGTCGTAGATGTCCCTTGCATCCAGGGCCAGCCCGGCATCTTTCATGTTTTTAATATTCATTTTTTCCAGGAGCGGCAGGAGCCACATTCCTTCATCGGCACGTGCTGTGCTGCCTAAAAGGAGCAACGCGCACAAGAGGTAGCTGATTCTTTTCATGTGATGTATTAGTGTTAAGTTATAGTTAGCGAAAATAATCCTGCAAAGGTAATCATAAAAGACAAGAAAAAGTTTTTCGGTGAAGGCTTGTCAGGCCGGATTCCCGGATGGCTTTCCTGTGTTTTTCGGTAGGGTAGCCTTTGTTGTCTTTCCATCCGTATTGGGGATACAGCAAATCTTGTTCCACCATGTATTGATCGCGAAATGTTTTGGCCAGGACCGAGGCTGCGGCAATGGCTGCGTATTTGCGATCGCCCCTGACAATGCAACTATGCGGAATCACCGGACTCAGCAAAGGTTCCCCGCCTTCCGGGTGATAAGGATAAAACCGGTTCCCGTCTACCAGGATAAAATCAGGTACAGGTTTCAGTTGATCCAGAGCCCGGTGCATGGCTGTTATGGAAGCTCTAAGAATGTTCCATTGGTCAATTTCAAGGGGAGAACAAAAGGCCACACCCCAACTGACGGCCTTTTTCAGGATGTGATCCCGTACTTCCAGACGTTGTTTTGCACTCATGAGCTTGGAATCCTGCAATAATGGATGATAGAACCCGGGTGGTAGAATTACAGCAGCGGCATAAACCGGGCCTGCCAGGCATCCCCTGCCGGCTTCGTCGCAGCCGGCCTCCCGTATGCCTTCCTGAAAATGGGGAAGCAAAGGAAAATACATATATACAAAGGTAAAGGAAAAATTATTACCTTTGTCGCCCTGTAATATCCCGCAAAACAACAAATAAACATATTTACTTAATGAAAACTTATACTACAGAACAACTTCGCAACGTGGTACTGATGGGTAATACCAAATCCGGGAAGACCACCCTTGCTGAAGCCATGATGATGGAAGGTAAAGTGATTGACCGCCGTGGGACCGTTGAAGCCAAAAACACCGTATGCGACAATACGGAAATTGAACAATTGTATCAAAGATCCATTTATCCTACGCTTTTTTATACTGAGTACGAGGATCATAAACTGAATTTCATAGATACTCCGGGCTCCGACGATTTCATTGGCGGTCTTATATCTGCTTTCAGGGTAGCCGATTCAGGCATTATGCTTGTTAACGGACAGCACGGTGTGGAAGTAGGAACGGAAATTTTCTCCCGTTATGCAGACCAGCACAACAAACCACTCTTCCTTGCCGTCAGCCAGCTGGATCATGAGAAAGCCAACTGGGATGCCTGTATGGATTCATTGCACGAAACATTTGGCAACAAAGTCTGTCCTGTCCAGTTCCCCATAGAAGCAGGAGCCGGCTTCAATTCCTTTGTTGATGTAGTAAAAATGAAAATGTACCGTTTCAACGATGCCAACGGAAATCGTGAAGAACTGGATATTCCTGCCGAGTACAAAGACAAGGCTGAATCCATGCATTCAGAACTGGCAGAACGCGCTGCCGAAGCCGACGAACCGTTGATGGAAAAATTCTTTGAGAACGGAGCCCTGACACCCGATGAAATCATACAAGGGCTGATCATAGGATTCCGCAAATGCGAGATCATGCCGCTTGTCATTGTCTCCGGTAAAAAGGATATTGGCGTGAAACGGTTGATGGAACTCATTACCCTGATCGCCCCCCATCCGGGACTGATAAACAGCAAAACAGTCTCCGGTGAAGAAGTTCCCTGTGATGTAAAAGGTTCCCCGTCCCTGTACATTTATAAGACCACCCAGGAACAGCACTTGGGAGACGTTGCCTTTTTCCGTGTTATGTCCGGCAAGATCACTGAATCTCAAGATCTGATCAACGCCAACAACGGCAGCAAAGAAAGAATATCAGGTCTTTTTGTGGCTGCCGGGAAAAAACGTGACAAAGTCACCGAGCTGGTAGCAGGAGACATGGGCTGCACCGTAAAATTAAAAAGCGCCCGGTCAAATCACACCCTTAACGGCAATGGAAAAGACTGGGAATTTAAATCCATTGCATTTCCTCCCGCCAAATTCCGCACGGCCATTAAAGCCAAATCGGAAAAGGATGACGAAAAGCTGGGTGAAATTCTGAACAAAGCCGCTGCCGAAGACCCCACCATTGTCGTGGAATACTCCAAAGAACTCAAACAGATTATTGTTAGCGGTCAGGGTGAACACCACATCAACACTCTGAAATGGCACATCAACAATACACACAAAATGGAAGTGGATTTGATCCCGCCCAAGATCCCTTACCGTGAAACCATTACTAAAATGGCGGCGTCCAGCTATCGCCATAAAAAACAATCCGGAGGTGCCGGCCAGTTTGGGGAAGTACACCTGCTTATAGAGCCTTATGTTGAGGGTGCTCCCGAAAACAACCGGTTTAAAGTAGAAAGCAAAGAACTGGTTCTCAATATCAAAGGCCGCGAAGACTACGACATGGACTGGGGCGGAAAGCTCATTTATTACAACTGTATTGTAGGCGGTTCCATTGACGGACGTTTTATGCCCGCCATCCTGAAAGGGATCATGGAAAAAATGGAAGAAGGCCCGCTAACCGGTTCCTATGCACGTGATATCAAATGTTTTGTGTACGACGGGAAAATGCACCCGGTAGACTCCAACGAAATCTCTTTCAAACTGGCCGGGAGAAATGCCTTTAAGGATGCTTTCAAAAAAGCCGGACCCAAGATCATGGAACCCATATATATGGTAGAAGTTCTTGTTCCTTCGGACTGCATGGGAGACGTTATGAGCGACTTACAGAACCGCCGCGCCCTGATTGAAGGGATGAGCAGTGATAAAGGCTTCCAGATTCTGAAAGCCAGGGTTCCCCTTGCCGAGTTGAACAAATACTCCACAACGCTCAGCTCCCTGACTTCCGGTCGTGCCAGCTTTACCATGAACTTCCTGGAATATGCCCAGGTGCCTTCTGATGTTCAGGACAAACTCCTGAAAGAATACGAAGAGGAAGAAAAAGACGAATAAACATTTTCCGCAACGAATGATAAGAGCGGAACATATCACCAAATCTTTCGGCAGTGTGCAGGTTCTCAAGGGTGTTTCCCTGGAAGTTGCACCTGCCGAAGTGGTTTGTATAACAGGTGCCAGCGGAGCGGGTAAAACCACCTTTCTGCAGGTCCTGGGAACTTTGACCCGTCCCGATTCCGGACAAGTATGGATAGGTGATACACCCGTTTGCGAGTTAAAGAAAGACGGCCTGGCCGATTTTCGCAACAAACATATAGGCTTCGTTTTTCAGTTCCATCACCTGTTGCCCGAGTTCACCGCACTGGAAAACGTTTGTATTCCCGGGTTCATAGCAGGGGATCCTGCCGGCCGGGTGCGCAAAAGAGCTGCTGAACTCCTGGAATTCCTGGGTTTGGAACATCGCAGGGAACACAAGCCGGCGGAATTGAGCGGGGGCGAGCAGCAACGGGTAGCCGTAGCCCGGGCCTTGATCAATCACCCCAAAGTAATCCTGGCCGACGAACCTTCCGGGAACCTTGATTCCCACAACAAGGAAGAACTTCATAAATTATTTTTCCGGTTGCGCGACACCTACGGTCAGACCATCATAATGGTAACTCACGATCAATCGCTTGCCCGCATGAGTGACCGCAGCATGACCATGCGTGACGGACTTTTTATCCCGTAGCGTGGAACCTTTCTGCTTTAAACAGTTTGCCGTTCATCACGAACGTTCTTCCATGCATATCAATACAGACAGTGTAGTATTGGGTGCGTGGGCAAAGAGTGATGTGCAGGAGCCTTCCCGGATACTGGATATAGGAACCGGATGCGGCATATTGGCACTGATGATGGCGCAACGTTTTCCGGGTGCTTTGATAGATGCTGTTGATATTGATGACGAATCGGCCGGGGAAGCCACAGAAAATGCGTTGCATTCGCCCTGGGCCGATCGGATAAACGTGTCCCGGGCGGATTTTCGATCTTTTGTGCCTGCTGCTCCATACGATCTGATAATCAGCAATCCCCCGTATTTTATCCAATCCATGTTGCCTGAAAACAAACGCCGCATCCTGGCCCGTCACAGCCACCCGGACAGCCTGTCATTGAAAATGCTGGCGGAAGGGGTCTCCCGTATACTTGCCCCACAGGGTGTCTTCGCTGTGATCCTGCCCGAAGAAGGAGCGACTGCATTTCTGGAGGTAGCCCGTTCTTTGGAAAAGCCAATGTTTCCGCACAGGATCACACGTGTTTTCACCCGGCCAGGAAAACCGGCCCTCAGGATGCTGATACAAACAGGCAACACGCAAAAGCTCCCTGTCAGGGAGGATCTAACAATCTACGAAAACCATGAAAATCAATACAGTGCACAATATGTGCGACTGGTGAAAGACTTTTATTTGTGGGCGTAAAGGACGTTTACTTGTTTTTTTGTTCCAGCTTCCTGTCTATATAATCGCGGAACAGCTTGTTGCTAAAACGTTCTTCAGCAATGTAAAGACGTGCTACCTGTTCGGCGGTCAAGACTTTAAGGAACTTTTGATGGTATTCGCTACGTAAACGGGTCTCTTTATCAAAAGTAAGGATGTACTCTTCCAGCAGTTTGTCGATGGAGGCAGGCATCCCTTTGGGGTGTTCTTCCAGCAAAAGAGGTGTGGCCGGGGCCCGGTGATCTCCGGCTTTTGTACGGCCCTGCGAAACGTTTGCGGGGTTGGTGCCTTTACCGGAATTATAGGATTGAGAAGGTTCCAGCAAACGGTACATTTCTGCTTTTGTCCGCCCGCGCACGTATCCCACCTCCCTTACTTTTTGCTCCAATTCGTTATACAGTGGCCAGAATTTTTCGGCATCTTGCGCCGTCAGGCCCACTTCCTGTGTGATAAAAGCGACTTTCTGGGCCTGAATGGCTTCCCTTTCGGCCCTGCGTTCTTCGTCGGTTTTATGAGGACGCGCATTCTGGGCCGTAGCCCACAATGGCATAAGGCTCAACAGAACAACTAGTAAACAACGGTTCATGGCAAATGTTTTATTCATTGTTTGTACTTAATGCTAAATTAACCGGGTCAAAACCCGGGTAATCCATATAATCGATCAGGTCTTCAACGTCCGGATCGACAACGGGAGTCATCTGGTCTTCTTCAAAAAGATTTTCCAGGATCAAATTGGACACATCCCTGTGATCCAATCCAAGTGAGGACCATTCACTCAAAACGGAAAGTTCTTCGGTTTGCATTTGCCGTGTTTCGTTTCTTCCTGTTATAAGGAGCAGTAAATAGCCGATACCAAAAAGCATTACAAAGGCGGCAGCAAGTTGCAGCTGGGGACGGAGCAGACGAATAAAACGCCGGCCCTTTCCGGGATCGGACCGGACCTGATCCGGAACCTCCCCGTTTGCCCACCGGGCTTCCACCTGTTGGAAATAACCGGAGGGAACCTTGAATGGGTTCTCTTTCAGATGCGGATTATGTAACGTTTTTTCGCTCATATTACATGTGTTAGATGCTTCCCTGTTAAAAAGGTTTAAAGGAGTATTTCTTTAAGCATTTCCTGTATTTTGGAGGCGGCGTGATGGTACGAAGCTTTCAAGGCACCCTGGGAGGTCCCCAGGATACGGGACATATCTTCGTATTTAATCTCGTCAAAATAACGCATGTTGAATACCAGGCGCTGTTTTGGAGGAAGGTTCAGGATGGCTTTCTGCAACGCTTTTTGCATATCGTCCCCGTTGAACAACTGCGGGTCTGTATCCAGCCGGTCTTCCATCGGGACCTGTTGCAGGGATTTGCTTTTTTTTAGAAAAGTCAGAACTTCGTTGGTCGCAATGCGGTACAGCCAGGTAAACAATTGAGATTGCCATCGGAAAGAAGGCAATCCGGTCCAGGCTTTTAATAAGGTGTTTTGCAGGATGTCATCCGCATCATCGTGCAGAAGTACCATTTTACGGATATGCCAATACAATCGCTGACTGTACAGATGTACAATTTCGCTGAAAGCGCGTTCGTATTGTCCGCTTTCACACCACGACCTTAATTCGTTATCTGAGTCTGAGTTCACTTGCTTTTGCTACAATACCGGCGGCATTGAGCCCGTAAAGGTCCATCAGCTCACGGGGTGTCCCGCTTTGTCCGAACCCATCTTCCATGGCAACCATGCGCATGGGGACAGGATAGTGACGGGCCAGTAGTCCGGCGACGGCTTCTCCAAGGCCTCCGGTAACCAGGTGTTCTTCTGCGGTAATCACAGCGCCTGTCTTACGGGCGGATTCAATGATGGCCTTTTCATCCAGGGGTTTGATGGTGTGTATGTTAATCAACTCGGCCCGGATTCCTTTTTGGGCCAGAACCTTCAGGGCTTCAAGGGCTTCCCAGACAAGATGGCCGGTGGCCAGGATGGTCAAATCTTCCCCGGGTTGGATCATCCAGGCTTTCCCAATTTCAAAAGGACCGTCCACAGGTGTAAAATTGGGCACGGATGGCCTTCCAAAACGCAAATATAGGGGGCCTTCCCAACGGGCTGCAGCCAGGGTTGCCAGTCGCGTCTGGTTGTAATCGCACGGATTTACTACGGTCATATGGGGGAGCGCCCGGGCCAGGGCCAGATCTTCCATGGTCTGGTGCGTGGCTCCGTCTTCACCCAGGGTGATGCCTGCGTGGGAAGCGGCGATCTTTACGTTGGCCTGTGAATAACAGACAGATTGCCGCAGCTGATCGTATACCCGGCCGGTGGCAAACTCCGCAAAAGTTCCGGCAAAGGGAATCTTTCCGGTGACAGCCATTCCGGCGGCTACGCCCATCATGTTGGCCTCGGCGATCCCACTTTGAAAAAAGCGGTCGGGGAAAGACTCGGCAAATTTTTCCATTTTCAGCGAACCGATCAGGTCGGCACACAAAGCAACCACGTTCGGGTTGATGGTTCCCAATTCATACAGCCCGGCGCCAAAGCCGGAACGGGTATCTTTATTTCCAGTATTAGTCATAGTCTTTCAGTGCATTAAAAATCTCCCAGTGTTTCCTTTAATTGTGCCAGCGCGAGGGCTTCCTGTTCGGCTGAGGGGGCTTTCCCGTGCCATTTGTGGGATCCTGTCATAAAATCCACTCCCTGCCCCATGTTGGTGTGCATCAGGATCATAACCGGTTTTTCGCCGGGTTCTGCAGCCTTCCGGTAAGCGTTGCGTATATCATCCGGGTTGTGGCCGTCACATTCCAAAACGCGCCATCCGAAGGCGGTCCATTTGGCATTCAGATCTCCAACACCGCCGATCTCGTCTACCGGGCCATCTATTTGTTGTCCGTTCCAGTCGGTGATGGCTGTCAGGTTGGTGATCTTGTGGTGGGCGGCGAATATGGCCGCTTCCCATACCTGACCTTCTTCGCTCTCGCCGTCTCCCATCAAAACATACACATGGTGTGGATCACCGGCAAGTCGTTTGCTTAAGGCAGCTCCGCACGCCATGGAAAGACCCTGTCCCAGGGATCCGCTGGCTACGTGAACTCCGGGCAATCCGTTTTCTATGCTGGGATGGCCCTGCAGTCTGGATCCGAGTTTACGGAAAGAGGCCAATTCTTTTACCGGGAAATAACCCATGCGTGCTAAAAGACTGTAATACAAAGGGGAAAGATGTCCTATGGAAAGGAAAAACATATCCGCGTTTTGGCCGTCACGACGCCATTGGGCCGGATCCTGGTCCAGAAACTCGGCAAACAAAACGGTAAGAAAATCGGTGCTGCCCAGGGAACCTCCCGGGTGCCCGCTTTTAGCGGCGGCGACCATGCGAATGATATCCCGGCGGATCTGAGATGTAAGGTCGGGGATGGAATGGGGTGTTTTTGGATTCATGCTGTCTCTGCTTTGATTTCCTGCAAAGATAAAAATAATAATTACCTTTGCGCCACTTATGAAGAACATCAGAAATTTCTGCATAATTGCCCATATAGATCACGGGAAAAGCACACTGGCAGACCGTCTTCTTGAATTGACCCATACCGTGGAACAACGGGATATGGAAGCTCAGGTGCTTGACAATATGGACCTGGAACGGGAAAAGGGTATAACCATTAAATCCCATGCCATTCAGCTGGACTATGTGTCGGGCGGAGAGAACTATGTGTTGAATCTGTTGGACACCCCGGGACATGTGGATTTTTCCTATGAAGTTTCCCGGGCGATCGCTTCCTGCGAAGGGGCATTGCTGGTGGTGGATGCCACGCAGGGCGTGCAGGCACAGACCATTTCCAATCTATACCTGGCTATTGCCCACAATCTGGAAATCGTTCCGGTTATCAATAAAATAGATATGGATGCTGCCATGGTGGAAACGGTGCGGGACCAGGTGGTGGAATTGCTGGGGTGTTTGCCGGAAGAGGTGTTGTGTACAAGTGCCCGCACCGGGGAAGGTGTTCCCGCCGTACTGGAAGCTATTGTTGATCGCATTCCGCCGCCTGTGGGGGATCCCGAGGCACCGCTTCAGGCGTTGATTTTTGATTCGGTCTTTAATTCTTTCCGGGGGATCATTGCTTATTTCCGGGTGATGAACGGGTCTGTAGCCCATGGCGATAAGGTAAAATTTTTTAATACGGGAAAAGTATATGAAGCCGATGAAGTCGGCATCCTGAAGATGAAAATGATCCCCCGTAAAGAAATTCACACCGGGGATGTGGGCTATATCATTTCGGGCATTAAGACTGTATCTGAAGTTAAGGTGGGGGATACCATCACGCAGGTGGCCCTGCCGTGCAAACAGGCCATAGCCGGGTTCGAGGAAGTAAAGCCTATGGTATTTGCCGGTTTGTACCCGGTTGATACAGACGGTTATGAGGATTTGCGTACTGCTTTGGAAAAATTACAGCTCAATGATGCCTCTTTGACGTTTGAACCGGAATCTTCGTTGGCCCTTGGATTTGGTTTCCGTTGCGGCTTCCTGGGATTATTACACATGGAGATTGTGCAGGAGAGACTGTTCCGTGAATTTGACTGCGATGTGGTTACTACCGTTCCCAACGTTTCTTATAAAGTATACACAACAAAAGGAGAAACCATTGATGTACACAACCCCTCGGGTCTTCCGTCTTCCACATTAATTGACTCCATTGAAGAACCTTATATCCGGGCGCAAGTCATTTCCAAAGCGGAATACTTCGGAGTTATTATGAAATTGTGCCTGGACAAAAGGGGCGTATTAAGCAATCAGCATTACCTGACCTCCGACCGGGTAGAACTAACCTTCAAAATGCCGCTTTCAGAGATCGTCTTTGATTTCTACGACAAACTAAAAAGCGTATCACGCGGGTATGCTTCTTTTGACTACCATATTACCGGGTACGAAAAAGCCGACCTGGTAAAACTGGACATCCTGTTGAACAGCGAACCTGTAGACGCCCTTTCCAGCCTGATCTATCGCGGACACTCTTACACCTTTGGCCGGAAAATGTGTGAAAAACTAAAAGAACTCATACCCCGCCAACAATTTGACATAGCCATCCAGGCTGCCATAGGCGCTAAGATCATCGCCCGTGAAACCGTTAAAGCCGTACGCAAGGATGTGACTGCCAAATGTTACGGCGGCGACATCACCCGCAAACGCAAACTGCTGGAAAAGCAGAAAAAAGGGAAACGCCGCATGCGCCAGATAGGCAACGTGGAAGTTCCCCAATCCGCCTTCATGGCGGTCCTAAAACTGGACTAAATTCAAATGAACTAATTTCAAATGAAGTTTGACTGCGCCACAGATCCACAGATGTGTGCCACGAACTCACGTTAGTGTGCCACGGACCAATTTCAAATGGAGTTTGACTGCGCCACAGATCCACAGATGTGCGCCACGAACTCCATATCAATTGCAAGTGTACAGATCTTTGATGGCCGCTTTCACTTTTCGGTTGATGCGGTTGAAATAGGGGGCGAACAAAAGCATCATAACTGAAGACGCCAGGCTGATCCCTACGCAGAATCCCTTAAAAAAGTCTATGACAGGCGTCGGTTGGGGATGTTCCAGAATAAATATACCTACTATGCATAGCGCAATGACTATCATGAAAATCAGGCGGATGGTATTGAAAAAGTCCTGGATTTTAAGCAAGTGTGTCAACTTATATAAAGGCCGGGTTCCCGGATCAAATTTGCAATCAGCGGTTTTGCAACGCAAGTAAACCCAATTGAGGCATTCTCCCACAATCTCTATACCGGTTTCTTGCAGAAAGTCAAGATAGGATTTGCTTTCCGGAGAATGCGTATCTTTCTCCAATAACTCCAGCCGGTAGGTATACGTTCCTGGAGTCCCTTTTTCGAATACGTATTTTCTGAATCCGGTATGGATTAGCATCCAGCCCTCTTTTGCCATTTGATTGATCCACGCTTCTTCTTTTTCATATTCCCACAAAAAGAAGATTTTTCGTACAGTTTTTTTCATTATGATATTCGTTAATTATTAATGATTTTATTACCGTTGTTTACAAGTTCCTGTAACCGGATTAGTTCGGTGCGTGCGATATTCCGTCCCTGTTCGGTAATGACATATTCCTTACGCCGACTTTCTTCTTCTTCCGGGAGCGCTTTGATCCATCCTTTTTCCAACATGGAAGAAATAGCTCCGTATAGCGTGCCGGCCGATAGCACAAGACGACCACCGGTCATCCTTTTTGTTTCCTGCATGATTCCATACCCGTGAAGGGGTGTATGTAAAGCCAGTAATGTGTAAAATACAGCTTCAGTCAAAACAATGTTGTCTTCAGTATTTGTCATATCATTATTCTTTACTCCGGGCTCCGTTATATCGGTAGCCGTTACAAAGGTAGACGATATATTTTAATAACCAAAAAAAGTTTCAAAAGGAACCTTCAATAACACAGGCGGGAGCTTGTGGCACAGGTTGAAATTTCAGCAGCAGAGGAGGGAGCTTCTGTGGCACAGGTTGAAATTTCAGCAGCAAAGGAGGGAGCTTGTGGCACAGGTTGAAATTTCAGCAGCAGAGGTATCGCTTTTCACAGGTGGAACCACCGGCGCAATTTTTCAGCATAATAAAAGGACTTTTATAGGACAACTGTTTGGTTAACAGCTTGTTGACCAGCCCAATACACGCAACGCGCTTTGTGTGTTCCAATATTGCAACAATAATCAGGGATAATATAAAAAATGAATGATATCAGTTATTAGATATATCCTGGTAAATTTTCAATAGGTATTAGGCCCAAGAAAGTCAACTCCTGACAGGGATAAGGCTTGGTAAGTAAGCAAATTTTAGGGAAAACTATCTATAGTCAACTTTAATCAGGGAAAAAGTCCTACAGGTAGTCAACCAAAATCAGGAAAACACAACTCATCCACAAAACCGCCTCATTTTGTGGATGAACTGGTGTTTTTTGGCAACTCATCCACAAAACCGCCTCATTTTGTGGATGAACAGGTGTTTTTTGGCAACTCATCCACAAAACCGCCTCTTTTTGTGGATGAACCTGGGATTTTCTGGCATTCATCCACAAAACTGCCTCTTTTTGTGGATGAACAGGTGTTTTTTGGCAACTCATCCACAAAACCGCCTCTTTTTGTGGATGAACAGGTGTTTTTTGGCAACTCATCCACAAAACTGCCTCTTTTTGTGGATGAACCTGGGATTTTCTGGCATTCATCCACAAAACTGCCTCTTTTTGTGGATGACCCGGTGCGTTTTTGCCAATTCGTACAGTAAGCTGCCGCAAAACTGTATGGTGCAGCGAAGCTGCGCCTTATTAATGCGCAAAATGCTTTTTGCGCACCTTTTTAAAGACGGAATGTCTGTTGTTTGAAGAAGGTGAGTGCGAAACAAGATCTGTCTCCGCAGCAGGTGGAGCGGGACCGAAGGAAAATCTTGGGTTAGCAGGATTGGTAAGGATTGTTGGAACAGTTGGGATGGTAGAGTTAGTGGGAATAATGGATTAGTTGGGATGGTAGAGTTAGTAGAGTTAGTAGGGATGTTAGGGAAATCATGGGCATCAGGGATAGTAGAGGTATTTGGAACAATAGGGGCATCAGGGATAGTAAAGACAGTTGGAACAGTTGGGATGGTAGAGCTAGCGGGAATAATGGATCAGTTGGGATGGTAGAGTTAGTTGGGCTGTTAGAGCTAGCGGGGATGTTACAGTTGAAGGGGAGGTTGATAGGAAAAAAAAAGGATGACCGCAATGGTCATCCTTCTCTCTGTAAGGTGAGAGGGTTAAAAAGTTTTAACGATATTTAGCAAATTCAATGTCTTTAGCAGCTTTTTCAGCAAAAGCGGGAATTTTGTTGATTTCTTCCATCAACTCGTTGACT
>Ga0265294_10000091_pt1 | contig 96509 bp, 84 predicted proteins | sample MunlanPumphouse3_FD_192504 | JGI IMG/M metagenome (GOLD analysis project Ga0265294, IMG submission 192504) | Groundwater microbial communities from a municipal landfill in Southern Ontario, Canada - Pumphouse #3 | ecosystem: Environmental > Aquatic > Deep subsurface > Groundwater | place...
AGCTACCATTATTCGAGACATAAAAAAGAGGGGGCTTGACTTTTTGAAAATAAAATTGGAGAATTGATTATAAGATAATTAACTTGGATTAATTGGGATTATAATTTTTTATCGGACAACAATGATTTCTTATAAAGTTCTTTGAGTTTGACGTATTTGATAAATGTTTGAAAGGCAGAAATAATACAAATCTTAAAGCCTGCAAAACCATCTAAGAACCCTCCTTTAAAGATATAATCCCTTATAAACTTCCAAATTGGCTTTAGGATTATTGATAGAATGCTTACCTTCTTCCCTTTCCTATACTTTTCTATTGCTCCTATTGTTGAAAACTTATTAAGCTGATTGATATGTTCTTGGACGGAATAATAAGAATAATGTAAGAGGTCACCTTTTAGCCATTTTGTCTTAATCCCTTTTTGCACTATAACCATATCGTGAGGGTTTTCTCCTCCCCAAGAGCCTTTGGTCTTATCCCAAAGCCTTAGTTTAGTGTCTGGATACCAACCACTGTATTTTATCCAACCCTCACCGCAATAGTTTGTTATACGGTTGAAAGAATATGAATCAAAATCGAGTGAATCCTTGTCTTGATTTCCCTGCTTAATTTCTAAGATTGATTTTCTAAGTTCTGGAGAAATAGCCTCATCAGCATCTAAGGAAAGAACATAATCGTATTTTGCTTTTGTAAGTGCAAAGTTTTTTTGTTCTATATGACCTAAGAACTTATTCTTAATAAAGACAATATCAAACTTGCTACATATTTCTTCTGTCTTGTCTGTGGAAAATGAATCCACAACAACAATTTCATCAACAATGCCTTGTAGAGAATTCAAACAACGTTCAATATTCTTCTCTTCATTGAAACAAATAATTGTTGCTGAAATTTTCATTAAATATTATAGTAAGGAGGTAACGTCTTTAAATACAAATTCTTTAATCGAGGGCTGAAGAGAAGCAACATCTATTATACTAATCTTCTTCTTCTTAAATCTCTTTTCCATCAAAATATCTAATTGATGAGCATCTATCTTATTTAATCTCAACTCATTAATTTCAACATAGATAGTAATATTCTTGGCTTTCCTTTCTTCTGCGGTGATGAAATGATTATGAACCCAAGCCTTTTTTATTCCAAAATCTTTAAGGGCAGTTTGAAGCTCCAAAACAAGTTTCTTCCTCTTGGTGCGTATAAACCAAGATGGTTTCTTTGGTTTTTCCTTAAGACCTTTTGATAATTTCCTGCTTGTCTTGTCCTTAACAATAGACTTAATTGGTTTTATATCAATTTTGTCTTCTTGTTTATTAGGCATTTCTTCGGTTTGAGGTTCTTTGACTTGGTTGTTCATTTCTATTATAATTAGATTTTAACTAAGCCTGCAAATCCCATAAATGCCATTGCTAAGACACCTGCAGTTACTAAAACTATAGGCATTCCTTTCATCCCTTTAGGGGTTGATGATAGCTGAATTTGCTCTCTAAGCCCTGCAAAAAGAACCATAGCCAAGGTGAATCCTAATGACATTCCAACTGAATAAACAAGTCCCTCAACTAATAAAAATTCTTTTTGAATAACTAAAATAGCTATACCTAAAACAGCACAGTTTGTTGTGATAAGAGGAAGAAAGACTCCAAGTGCTTGATATAGACTTGGGCTAACTTTCTTTAATACAATCTCAACCATTTGAACCAAAGCCGCAATTACCAAAATGAAAACAATGGTTTGAAGGAAGCCTATATCAAGAGGATTAAGGACGAGATTTTGAAATAAATAGGTAACAAGAGTTGCAAGAGTCATAACAAAGACAACTGCTGCTCCCATCCCCAATGAAGTACTGACCTTATTTGAAACCCCAAGGAAAGGACATATTCCTAAGAATTGTGATAGTATTACGTTGTTAACGAATACCGCAAAAATAATAATTGCTACATATTCCATAGTTGAAGAACTTTATATTTGAAGATGCAAAACTAATTAAAATTTACAAGCTATCAAAGGATATATGCCAAAAGTTTTTAAATTTGCATTCAATATGACTTCACTATTGATTAAAAACAAATAATAAGAGTATGGAATTTTTCTTTAGAGAATATGGAAGTGGACAACCAATATTAATTCTACACGGTTGGTTGGGGCTAAGTGACCATTGGATGATGGTGGCTAAGTTTTTATCGGAGCAAGGCTTTAATGTTATTGTGCCAGACATTCCAAACCACGGCAGAAGCTTCCATACCGAACATTTTTCTATTGATGAAATGGCAGATATCCTGAATTCATTTACTTTAACACAGGGATTTGAAGACCCAATCATTATTGGTCATTCTATGGGAGGGAAAATTGCGATGAAAATGGTTGATAAAAGCCCAGACTACTACAAATCCCTAATAATAATTGATATTCATTTTAAAGAATACCAGAGAACTCAAGCAAGGGATTTGCTTATGAGCCTCATTCTTCAAGTAAAGCCCTCAGAATTCAAGGATATAGGGCATTTTAGAGCGTTTTTTGAAGATAAGGGTATAGAGAAAGATTGGATAGACGTAATTTTAAAAAATATTGACTTCAGCCAGAAAACGTTTCAATGGCGATCAAATATAACTATGCTTGCAAAAGAAGTTGATAAGGTTATGGCTGGGATTGAGTTTTCTGAAATAAATATCCCTACTCTTCTTCTTAGAGGAGAAAATTCAGGATATGTTAGTGATGAAGACCTAATTACATTCAAAGAAAAGTTTAATAACGCCAAAATAGTAACGGTTCCAAAGGCTGGACACTTAATACAAGCTGATAATCCAACATTCTTAATAAAAGAAATACTCGATTTCATTAAAGAATAGAAAAAAATGAAACGCTGTTTCAGAAAATTAAATCAAAGAAAGAATTTGCTGAAACGCTGATTTAAAAATTTAGATCAAAGAGTTATAAAACCGAAACAAAGCATTGAAATTCTTTAGCAAAAAAAATACACCAATGGGTTAAATCATTGCTGTATTTTTTTTAATTTGAAGGTTTACTCTATTTAGTATTCCCACATATCTTCTTCAAAGTTATATATCGCATTTTTGATATTATTTGATTCAAGTAGTGCCTCATCTCCTGTTGTGTATTGATTAAGAGTTCTGCTACTATAGATATTTGATTCCTTAATGATATAGCTGCTAAACATCCTCTTTAAGAATATATCATCATAAGTTCTTCTTTGTGCGTCGTTCTTAAAATTATATACTTCTGTGTTTGCAAGCATATCTCTTACTTCAGGGTCATCATATCTTACCCAAAAAAGAGGATAAGGAATTGGTGTTGAACCATCGTCCGGAGCTCTGTAAAATATTGGTGAGAAACCAGATATTCTAACGTCTTGAACTGTTCTACTTTTATCAATAAACCAATCTTCTTTAATACGAAGTGTTTTGATGTCTTCTGTTTTTAAAGCAATTTGGATTGTTGTGTCTTTTTGATATAGAGTTCCGTCAATATCTTCTACGTCTATTGTAGTTGTTTGAGCTGGAATTAAAGACATTTTTCTTTCTTGCCAATCTAAAATTTCGGTTTTAAATTCATCATCAAGATATATCTTTATTTTCCCTTCATTAATTGCTTGCTCAAGTGCATAAAAAAGATTTACTCTTCCTTGATCTGGAGCAATTGGATAATAGAATACTTGATTTTGTTTTTCACGAAAATCTATAACTCTCCATATTCTCCATTTCCAAACAACATCTGCCGCACGAACATATGGGAACGTAAATGGTTTTCTTTGTTTATAAGATATGTCTTCATAAAAGCTATCTCTAGCAGGAGCTTCTGGTTCGTCTAATATTTGTGCTTTTAGGTCTATGGCAAACATAGAGGTAAGCACTAATACTATTACAAATATTTTTTTCATATGTTATGTGTTTTATTGTATTACAAATATCATTTGAGGGTTTTGAACTGATTTTTCACCATCTGGTCCTTTTGCTCTAATGCCTTCAATATAAACTTTGTTGCCTCTTCTTAATCTTTGAATTTGGCTAATCATTTCAGGTGTAAAACGAGATCCTCGAGCTACTAATGGAGCCTGTCCGTCTCCTCCTGTATTGAAGGTCATTTGGAACTCAACTACATCATATCTTACAGGGAAATCAAATCCTTCCATTACAACTTTTAGTCCTCCTTGAGCGATAAGAATTTCTTTAGCTATTCTTCCTCCATCTGATGAACCTACCACTGCTTTTGGCTTAGGTATTTGTTTAACACGGAACGTCATTGCTCCTTGTTTCATATTCTTTCCATTAATGTTAGCATCAACAGATATAATAACTTCTTGTTGTGTTTTAACATTAACTATATAGTTACCTGGAGATACTTTCTTAATGGTTGCTCCACCTCCTCCGGTTATTGATGTAACTAATTGTTCAAAGCTTGTTCCAGGTGCTGAAATAGATACAGGGTTATCAACTCCAATATAGAATACGTTCATTTTTGTTGGGGATATTGTAACAGCTGGTGCTGCAACAAAATATTCTCCTGAAAATGGATAAGGTTCGTCTCCTTTATCTCCCTTAACGTAAACTGTACCTTGGTATTTTTGAAGTCCAACTGCCCCAGCTGGGAATTTCAATTTAATAACTCCAGAGTCACTAACAAGGTTTGCTCCTCTAACATCAGCTGATAGTTGTGTTTTTGAATCGTATGCTGCAACAAAAACTTGCGCCTCATATGATGTTCCTTGCATAACATAGGTTGCTGTTGGAACAACTTTAGCTCTAACATTGTCAAACTTATAGTCATCAGCACTTACTGAAGATAATAAATGATTGACCATATCGAACTCTGCATTCTGAATCTCAGATTTAAACTTATTTAGAATAACTAAATCGGCTAAAGTTATTGTTTGATTAAAGTTATATTGTTGCCAGTTCAATTTTTGACCACTCCTATTTAGGTAAGTAGCCTTTGTATTGATTTGCATCTTTTTTAACTTATCAAGAAATTTTGGGTCTGATAGCTTTTGCATCCTCTCTTGATAAGCCTCAATTGTTTTCCTAAGTTCCATTGCCTTAGCACCAGTTCCGTCTTCAGTTCCTCCAATAAAATATTGTGTTGGAACTGAGTAGTCATCCTTTGCTTTAATTCCTTCGTATCCTTTTTCAGCCAACATTTTCTTAGCCTCTTCTTTTCCTCCCTTTAAACCTTCAACAACTGCTACTAATTCATATTTTATTCCGTCAATATAGTTACTTATCTCTTTAGTTTCTTTTCTAACCTGTTTTGCTTTCTCCCAATTAGCACCTACTTTTTCGGGATTTGCTAAATAAGCTTTCTCAAAACTATAATAAGAATTATCTATTTTAGTTGAAAATAACTCGTTTGTTATCTCCATACTATCTCCAACAGTCACAAAGGCTTGGAGAATTTCAACAGATACGTTTAATGCCAACAAAGCTGTGTACACTAAATACATCATCGAAATCATTCTCTGTCTCGGGGTCTCCGGACAATTTGTTGCACCCATAGTTCTCTATTCTATTGTTTAGTTTGTATATTCAATTAACAAGCATTTTACTATGCTCTTGTTTGCATTGCAGCAAGCATATTACCATAGATATCATTCAAAGCAGTAACTTTCTTCGAAAGTGCATTTACTTGTTCTTTATATCTAAGTACGTTTTCTGCTGTGTCAGCAAAATTAACAACTAAATTATCGATTTTCTCTTGTACTTGTGTTGTTGATTCTAATTGAGCAGTTGAGTTTTGAATTTGTAATTCGTATAGAGCGTTAATTGATGAAAGGCTTGAAGCCATTGTTTTCAATTCGCTCAAATAAGAAGAGTCTCCACTTGTTAAGGCAACTGCTGTTTCTTTGTATATATTAGCTAATGTTGATACTGCTGTTGCTGCATCTTGAACATTTGCTAAATATTCACCAGAAACCATTAAGTCCTTATTTAAGTAATCTGCTGTTTTTCTATATGAATTTGATAGTTCCAAAACAGACTCTGATGCTCCATCAATATTTTTAATAAAGTTTTCAGATGAAATAGCTGCATTAGAAATAGATCCTAATTGAGATGCCGTATCAGAAAGACTTTGAAGCCCTTTTCCTAAACTTTCGATTAGTTCTGGTCCGATTTTTGCCTTAGAAAGCATATCGTCTAAAACTTGTGTTTCAGTCATTCCTTGATGTCCTAATTGCAGTCCAGCTAATGCGTTTAGATCTAATTCTTGATCTGATTTTTTTCCTTTTTTCTTCTTTTTCTTATCTTCAAGTTGAGCTTCTTCTTCCATACCTGCTAATTCAGGATATGCTAAAGACCAGTCGTATTCTACGTGCAAAGGTTCGAACGCAGAGATAAAGAAAATTATGGATTCAGTCACCATACCTATTGTTAGTAGTAAACCTGCACCAGGCCAGTGTTGAATCTTGAACAACGCACCTATAATTACAGCTGATGCACCAATACCATACAGCTTTGCAGCCATATTTTTATAGAACTTACTTCTTACAAAACTATCTACGCCCATGTTAAAATTGTTTTTAGTTTTTTTATATTAATGTTTATTATTTCCTCTTAGTTTTTGTATACGTTTGATGATGTTTTTGGATTATCTCCTCTAACTCTACCTACGTAGGACTGAACACAACGGAATCCTAAATAACTCTTACCTGAATCTTGATATTCGTATGCACGTGTTGAGGTTTGGATAAAGTGTTTTTGATCTTTCCATGAACCTCCACGAATAACTTTCCTCTTCATTTGAGGGCTATCATCATCTGTTGCTTGATATCTTGCTGATTGATTTAAATCATGTGCGAAATTATATGAAGACTCGTTAAAAGTGTCTTCACACCATTCTGAAACGTTTCCTGCCATATCATAAAGACCGAAATCATTTGGAGCATAATGAGCTACAACAAGTGGTAAAACACCACCGTCATTATCATAATTACCTCTCATTGGTTTATAGTTTGCAATAAAGCAACCCTTACCATTTCTTACGTATGGACCGCCCCAAGGATAAGGAGCTCCTGGTGCACCACCCTTTGCTGCATATTCCCATTCTGCCTCAGTTGGTAAACGGAAGTCTTCCATTCTTGAAAAGTCCTTTGATTCCAAGAAATTGTTCATAATAAATGTTCTCCATCTTGAAAAAGCCTGAGCTTGTTTGTATGTTATACCAACAACAGGATAGTTGTCAAATGCAGGATGAGAGAAATAAGAACGAGTATAGGTGTCATTATATGAATAAGCATAGTCATGCATCCAACATAATGTGTCTGGGTAAATATTAATTATTTCTTTCTTAACAAGTTCTTTTCTATTTTTAATCCCATTTGGTCTTCCTGCAAATGCAGAACCTTTGTATTCTTGATTTAACTCAATACCTGTGTTGTGTTCTTTCTTAGCAGCAGTGTTGAAGTCTATCCAATAGTATTCGTAATTAAGCTTTCTTGTATCAAATTGTTTCTTATTATAGAATCTTTCTTCAGTAGGAAGGAATAATGGATCCAATGCTTCTCTTTCGTCAGCATTTGTCATATCCCAATCAATCTTAGCGTTCCAATTAATAAGAGGCTCTGGAAGTTCTTCTCCATATTGGTCAACTTCAACTAAATACTTTTGAGGATTTTCTGCACCTAATAATTTATAAGCTATTGAGTCTCTAACCCAATATACAAATTGACGATATTCATTATTGGTAATTTCTGTTTCATCCATCCAAAATGAATTTAGCTGAACAGTTCTTGGCTGATAGGTATATGATGAATACAAATCTTCATCAGAGGATCCCATAATAAAGCTACCTTGAGATATTTCTACCATTCCATAAGGTTGCATATCCTCAAATGGACTTCTATTTTGTACTCCTATTAATTCTCCGCTATCCGTTGAACTACATCCTACCGCGAATAATGCTAATGACGCTATTAAAATGAATTTTTTCATATTCTTCGAAATTTTATATTTCTTTTCTGTTATTTCTCTTTCTAAACGTAAAAAAAACTGTTTAGTTACATTATTTAATTCATACGAGTGTTTCTATAACTCGTTGGTGGCTTTGGTTGGTTTTCAACCTTGAAACAATATCTAACAAATAATTCAAATGAACCATAAGATTTTACTTGCATCCTCCCAACTGGGATATCATATGCCATACCAAGCTTAAATCCTCCTAAGGTTATTCCTCCTAATACACTTATTGCATCCTGGATACGGAAATTCATCCCTCCCCAAAACATATAATTATATTCTACAAGCGCTGTTGCATCAAGTTGGAAGGTTGATAATTCGGTTTTAAGTATTGCTGAAGGTAAAATCCTAAATGATGGATAAGCTGGTACTGTCCACTCATAGCCTGCAAGAATAAAATAATGCCTCTTATCTTGCCATTTAAGTTTTTCACTCTTAGTTTCTAATAATTTTACACTTGACAATCCTGCATAAAACTTACCAGGAATCTGGTAATATACACCTAAGCCTAAATCAATCAAAAAATCATTCTGCTGAGAGGCGTCCCTTAGGATAGGGTCATTTGAAAGTCCTATTTCATCTAATTCATTAATTTGATCACTTCCAACTAATTTTCCAAAATCAATTGCAGAACTGAAAAATTGTGCTTCTATACCAAAAGCTAAATTCCCTGTTGGTAATTCAATTCTATATGCGTAATCTAATTTAACAAAGGTTTGATCCCAATATCCAATCTTATCAGATACTATTGTTGCTCCTAAGCCTCCATGTAAAAATCTTATAGGAAGGTCAAAAGAAAAATTTAAAGTTGTTGGGGTTGAGGGGTTGCCATTATTAACATCTGTAAGCTTTAAGCCCATCCATTGATTTCTGTAGAATCCTGTTAAACACATTGCGCCATTGCTTCCGGCATAAGCAGGATTATATGACAAACGATTAAACATATACTGAGTAAATTGAGGCTCCTGTTGTGCAAAACCTACAAAAGGCATTGCTGCTATTATAACAAACAAACAAGATTTTGCTGCCTTAATGAGTGAAAACAAGATATTTCGTTTATACATAATATATTATAAATGCAATGTAAATACTATCTACTGCAATAGTAATTATAATTATTTTACTTTAGTTATTAATAGTTTAGACTCTCTAAAACATAATAATTCAAGAAAATGTGTCTTGCAAAAGTAAAAATAAATTTTATAATAAAAAACTATTCTGTATTTTTATTTTTTAATTTTTAGATTTGAAGATAGTTTTCCTTTGATTATATGGCTACATAATTGAATGAATTATATGATTTAAGATGACCTATATTCCCATAATAATATTGTTTATCTTTAAGGTGGATTACTGATGCTAAACTGCTGTATTTGCTTGATAGTCGTTCAATTATTTGACATGAGTTTATCATTGTTTTCGTTCTTGTTTGAGACATCGATTTTGTATCAATGACACCTCCTCTCCAATTCGTTGATTTATCAATAATAGAGGATTCAAAATAACTGCTACTTAGACTGTCTTTTTCTTCTATTCTATCAAACATATTAAAGATTTCGTCTTGTTTTTCCCAAATATCGAGATAATCGTCGTTTAATATTTCGATTTTAACTGTAGCTACACCTTTTTCAATCATATCTAATCTCTTTGCAGCAACAAGTGATAAATCAATAACTCCTCTCTTAGGACAGCGATCATTTACTTTAACAATAACTGAACGCCCATTGTTTTCGTTAGTCACTTTAACTAAGGTATTTAATGGAATTGTCTTATGAGCTGCAGTGTATTTTGTTTGGACAAACTTCTCTCCAGAGGATGTTTTCCTATTTACAAACTTATTATGATAGAAAGTTGCCTTCCTATTTAAAAGCTTCTTCCCCCCTTTTGACTGTGTAAAACCAAAAAGTGGAATTATTAAGATTAGTATTATTATAAAAGTTCTGCCTAATTTTACCATGCTTTTGATTCTTCGTGAAACCATTGATTATGCAATCTCATAACCTGTTCTATAACGTCTCTTACACATCCATTACCTCCGTTTTTATGTGAAATATAATCGGCAACAGATTTAATCTCCTCAACGGCATCTGCAGGGCAAGTCGAAACCCCAGCTTCAATCATTAAATCGTAATCTGGAATATCATCTCCCATAAACAATACTTCTTCTGCCTTAAAACCTTTAGTTTTTAAATAATTGAAAAATATCTCTTTCTTATTTGAAGAACTTGTGAAGACGTCTTTAATCCCCAACATTTCCATTCTTGCCAATATGCTGTCACCGTTTCCTCCTGATATAATTGCAATTTCGTAACCTTTCCTTATTGCATATTGAATAGCATATCCATCTTTAACATTTCCACTTCGGAATATGTTATTATGATCGCTTACCATCAAAAATCCATCAGTTAGAACTCCATCGTAATCAAAAACAAATGCTTTTATTGAATGTAGTTTAGCTTTATAGTTCATATAGTTAATAGTATAATTTTGTCATTAAATAGTTTTTCACATAATCCTGTACACCTTCCTCTAAGGTGTGGAACTTCTCTTTGTATCCTGCGTTTTTTAGTTTCTCCATCTTAGCCTCAGTAAAGTATTGGTATTTGTCTCTAATATCAATTGGAATATCAATAAACTCAATATCAGATTCCCTACCCATTGCCTTAAATGTAGCCTGAGCTAAATCGTAGAAGCTCCTTGCTTTTCCTGTTCCTAAGTTGTAGATTCCAGACTCTAAATCGTTTTCAAACATAAAGGCCATTACTGAAATCAAGTCTTTAACGTATATAAAGTCTCTTAATTGTCTTCCGTCCTTAAAGTCTGAACGATGTGAACGGAATAATTTAACAAATCCTTGTTCGTTTATCTGATTAAATGAGTGAAATATTACAGAAGCCATTCTTTGTTTGTGGTATTCATTTGGCCCATAAACATTGAAAAACTTTAATCCAGCCCAAAAAGGAGGTTTGTTCTCTTGTTTTAATACCCATAAGTCAAAATCTTGTTTTGAACGTCCATAAGGGTTGAGAGGCTTTAGGTTTGGGATTATATCGTGATTGTCGTCATATCCATTTTCTCCTTCACCATAGGTTGCAGCCGAAGAGGCATAGACCAACGGAATGGTATTAAAAGTACATATCCTCCAAATATTCTTTGAATAGTTAAGGTTTAACTCTAAGAAAACCTTCCAATCAAACTCTGTTGTATCGGTTCTTGCTCCTAAGTGATAGACAAATTCAATTTTACTTGCATTTTTTTCAAACCAACTTATAAATTCAATCCTATCTATCTTTTTCGCATATTGTAGATTTGAGTAATTATTCTTCTTTGACTTTTTCTTGAAATCATCAACAATAATAATATCATTCCTCCCAAGTTTATTCAACTTACTTACCATACAACTTCCTATAAAACCTGCCGCTCCTGTAACTACTATCATAATAATTAATATTGTAAATTGTGAAACTTATACGATTATTCTAACTTTATGTTCCATCCTATTGCTCAAATGGAGTCCTGTCAACAGCTGAAACGTATTCTATCATCTTTTCATAAACCTCTCTCCAACCCTTCCATTGATACCTCTCACACATCGATTCATTATGCCAAACACTGATAAAGTCGCCCTCAACTTCAATTACCTCATTTGCAATTTGTTTTATCTTTTCAACAGCCTCTTCAGGGCTTAATCCCATTCCATTCTTTAGTGCAACATCCATAAGAGCAAAAGGATGAAGTCTTAGTTTGGTTTCTCCATCTATCTCTAAGTCATAGAAGTTATAACCAGAACAAATCCCTGCCCTAAATCCAATAATATCAGAATATCCCATTGAATAATCATCTGTAATCATATTTTCGAGTAATCTCCTAAATGATATCGGGAGCCTAAATTTTAAGAAATGGTATCTACTTCTGAAGACTGGTTTGTGAATAACTTGTAATAATTCTTTAATTTGAATAGATAGCTCTTCCTTCTGGTCAAAAGAGGCATACGAAGGGTGAACTCCAACCTTTGCATAGTCACAAAGATATTTAATCAACATTTGAAACTTCTTATTGTAGGGCGATATATTCTTATCATACTTACCATAGTGACCAAAAAGTATGAAATAAATTGTCTTGAGTTTATGTTTCTTTATTAGAGAAATCTGATAATCAAAAGTATCATAAGGGTCTTGTTTGCCAAAAAATAAAACATTGAACCTATAAATAAATTCAGAAAAATTACCACTTAATACATCTCTAATAAATCCAACTGTTTTCCTCGCGAGTCCTTTTTCTTTAAATGAATATGCAGAATCAATATCGATAGTGTTGTAAAATCTAAAATAATGTGTAGAAAACTCCAAATCAGGATATAATTCCTTAAGTTTCTCTTCTAATAGCTTTGCCCAAATATTCACAATAGGCTTATGTAGGAATGAGTTCTTAAATGCAAAACTCTCTTGATAGCGAAACCTTCCGTGCTTATCTTGAATAAATGGCAGGTATTCTTCATATCTTGAAACAAAGTAAAAAGAGGCTGCAAAAATGTCGAAGGGCAGGATTGAGTCTTTTGAAAAAGTTCTAAACACAGCCGGATTGCCCCTATATTCAAATAGATTTAATTCCTTTATCTCAATAACTGTTTCAAAAAGCAAGTCTGTTGAACAGATAAATGCCTCTTGCCCAATCCTATTCTTAGAATAAGACAATTTAGCGCCTTCATAATTTGCAAAAGCCTCTCTGTTGGTTGTTATTTTATAGTCAACACCCAATATGTCTTTGAAAATTAAACTTAAAGTATACCCTACTCTATTTGTTATTTTATCTATGAAAATAAAAAGCATATTATCCCTTTTATCGTAATTCAAAGTTTTCTCCCAAATATTTCTTTCTAACTTGCTCATCTGCCGCAAGCTCTTTAGGAGTTCCGGCCTTTAAAACCGTTCCTTCAAAAAGGAGGTAAGCCCTATCAGTAATTGTAAGGGTTTCGTGAACATTGTGGTCAGTTATTAATACGCCTATGTTTCTTTCTTTTAGTTTTGAAACAATATTTTGAATATCCTGAACCGCAATTGGGTCAACGCCAGCAAAAGGTTCATCAAGTAGAATAAACTTAGGGTCTGTCGCCAAGGCTCTTGCTATCTCTGTCCTCCTTCTTTCTCCTCCTGAGAGTTGATTTCCCTTACTTTTTCTAATATGGTTAAGTCCAAACTCATTAAGTAGGTCAACCATTATCCTAACTCTTTCTTTTTGGGTTAGGTCTCTAAACTCCAAAACGGCCATAATGTTATCCTCAACCGAGAGTGTTCTAAAAACAGAAGCCTCTTGAGCTAAGTATCCGACCCCAAGCTGAGCCCTTTGATACATTGGCATATCTGTAATCCTTCTATCATCAAGAAAAACCTCTCCACTATAAGGCTTTATAAGCCCAACCATCATATAAAAAGTTGTTGTTTTACCAGCACCATTTGGACCTAATAATCCAACAATCTCTCCTTGGTTTACTTCAATCGAAACTCCTTTAACAACAGTTCTTTTCCTATATTTCTTGACAACTTGCTCAGTATATAATTTCATCTTAAGGAATAAAACAGATTAATTCTATATTTTATTGTTTTTAGATTAACTATAAAGTCGATAATTAACCTATTAATCAGCAAAGATAAATAAATTATTTCAAAAAGGCTTATCTTTGCAATTATAATAATGATATAATCAAACTATAATATGAATCTATTCAAACACAAACATAGGATATTACATTTCTTAAAAAAGAAGGACGAATATTCAATTCACTCACCCTATATGTTTGATTTATATAATAAACTCATAAAGAAGAATAGGAGAAAACCATTGAAATTAATTCTTGCACTTGAAAAGGAATATGGCAAAGAGGCTATTATTATAATTCCTTGCTCCTATAATTCATTCCAAAACATACAAGACAAGATTAATAAAAATACCATTATCTGTATAGAGAACCCTTATGAGAGCAGGGAAACTAACTTGGAATTTCATAAAATAGCTAATGATCCAAGAACCCATGTTAGTGTTGATTTATTCTTTTTGGGACTTATTTCTCAAAATGAAAACCTTAGTCCTCAGGACTATATATTTTAGAGTAATTAAACGCTGAAAGGATTTACTGAATCAAAGAAAGAATTTTCTGAATCAAAGGAATAAAAAATTAGATCAAAGATCTAAAAACAAAAAACTCTCTCCTTAAAAAAGAAGAGAGTCAAAGTCTTTAAAAACTATAATACTTAATATTATAATTTTATAGCATCCTTGTTTGCGTTCAAAAACTGATACTCCAAAAGGCTAAAATTATTATCCTCTAATAATTTAATTTTTGTCTTATAGGTTCTTTCCCATTTCTTTATTCTTGACAAAAAGAATCCCTTTGTGAGGTATGAATGAACGAAAGGATGAACGATGATTGTTAAGTTTTTCTCGTTTTGCTCTTGAACTAAGTATTTTAGATCATTTTCTATCTCATCTACAATTATTATTGAAGACTTAATCTTGCCTGTTCCTCCACATACTGGACAGATTTCAGATAAATCAAAAGTTATCACTGGTCTAACCCTTTGACGTGTTATCTGCATTAAACAGAATTTACTTAGAGGTAAAATAGTGTGTCTTGCTTTATCTCTTGACATAAGATCTGTCATCTTTGTATAAAGCAACTTTCTATTTGTTGCAATATTTAAATCGATAAAGTCAATTACTATTATTCCTCCAATATCGCGCAATCTCATCTGGCGAGCAATCTCCTCAGTGGCTTCCATATTCACCATTAGGGCATTCTCTTCCTGATCTTGAGATGATTTACTTCTGTGTCCTGAATTAACATCAATAACGCATAATGCTTCTGTCTGTTCAATTACCAAATAAATACCCGACCTAATCGTTACAACCTTTCCAAAAGAATTGCGAATCTGATTAGAGACTCCAAACTGATCAAAAATTGGTGTTTGTAATTTATAGTGACGAACCAAATCTACTTTTTCAGGAGATATAGTTTTCATGTACAACTTTAAGTCTTCGTACATTTCCGCACTATTTACATATACGTTTGTAAAATCATCCGACAACAAATCTCGAAGAATTGCGGTTGATTTATCAATTTCAGATACAAGTTTATTAGGAGGAAGAGTTTTTGGTAATTTCTTGTAGATTACATCCCATTTCGATAATAAATCTTTTAAATCAGCATCTAATTCAGCAACATTTTGATTCTCGGCAACTGTCCTTATTATTACTCCAAAATTGTTTGGACGAATACTTTGGATTAAACGCTTAAGCCTATTTCTCTCATCAACACTTTTGATTTTTGAAGAAATAGAGATTTTATTTGAAAATGGAATTAAGACCAAATATCTTCCTGCAAATGAAAGCTCGGAGGTGAGCCTTGGTCCTTTGGTTGATATTGGTTCTTTAGCAATTTGAACTAAAATAATTTGTCCTTGCTTTAAGACATTATTAAGTTTCCCGTTTTTTTCTAAATCGGGTTCTAATTTCATCTTCTCGATAAAAGCACTCTTTGCGTCAGCACTGATGCAAGTTCGAGTAAATTTATCTAAAGAATTGAAATGAAGTCCTAAGTCAAGATAGTGTAGAAATGCATCTTTACCATGCCCAACATCCACGAATGCGGCATTAAGACCTGGCATTATCTTCTTGACTGTACCTAAATAGATATCACCAACAAGATGACTTGTCTCAGTCTTTTCTTGGTGCAATTCTACTAGTTGCTTGTCCTCAAGCAAAGCGATTTCAACTCCCAAATCCTTTACATCAATTATTAAATCTTTATTCATAGGAGCCGTAAATATTATTAAAAAAAATATTGCAAAGAATTAAAGCTAAGTAACGCTTTGCAATATTTTCGTTTTTGATATTATGTTTCAATAAATCAAAAACATATTAAGAAATCTATTTCTTATTCTTATGTCTATTCTTACGCAAACGTTTTTTACGTTTGTGAGTTGCCATTTTATGGCCTTTTCTTTTCTTTCCGCTTGGCATTGTCTTAAATATTAAATTATTTTACATTTGTTTTAATCTCATTCATAAAAGTCTTTGAAGGCTTGAATGATGGGATATTATGTGCAGGAATAATTACTGTTGTTCCTTTTGAGATATTTCTACCAGTTTTTTCTGCTCTTCTTTTGATGATAAAGCTTCCAAAGCCTCTTAAATACACATTGTTACCGTCACCAAGTGAATCTTTTATAACCTCCATAAAAGTTTCAACTGTTGCTTGAATGTTAACTTTCTCTAATCCTGTTCTTTGTGCAATTTCTGCAACGATTTCAGCTTTTGTCATTTCTTTTTATACTTATTTGATTAAAAATTAATACTTTAATTCCAATTAGTCTAATCATTTTTTGATTATAAACATTTTGCAAAGATATAAAAACATTTTTTCAAACAAAACAAATTTGTTCATTTTCAACCAGTTTAAATTTTTTTTTGCTTTTTTCTTTTTTTCACGAAAAAGAATAACTCATATATACTATTGATATTTAGCAATTTAAATCTCTATCATTCGGATTTGATAGAAAAAACAAATATATTATAGTTTAGTCATTTATAATTAATTAATTGCATTAGTAACATGAAATTGGAACTTATTAAAACTATTTCATATATTTGCATCATTAAAATATTGTTTTCTATCATTGAAATTGAAAAATAAATTGAATATGGCTGGTGTAAATAAAGTTATTTTAATTGGTAATTTGGGAAAGGACCCTGATATAATTGTTTTTGATGGCATAAAGAAAGCTACTTTTTCTTTAGCAACTAACGAATCCCATAAAAACAAAGAAGGTCAAAAAATCGAGCAAACCGAATGGCATAACATTGTTTGTTGGAGGGGTTTGGCTGAAATTGCAGAAAAGTTCTTGAAAAAAGGGATGCAGGTTTATATTGAAGGTAAGCTAAGGAGCCGACAATGGGAAGACAAAGAAGGAAATAAGAAATACTATGTTGAAATTGTTGCTGATGATTTTATTATTCTAACGAGAACAAATAATCCTCATAGCGAAATAAATCAAGTCAATAGTGCAGCAGGTACAAGCCTATCAAGTATCATTAATGATTTGCCCGATGGTGATGATTTAGGTGATTTGCCATTCTAAGTATCTTTTAAGGAACTGGGTCAAATCCACTTCCTCCCCATGGATGACATCTAAATATTCTCTTTAAAGCGAGCCAACCTCCTTTAAAGGGTCCATGTTTTTTTATAGCCTCAAGCGAGTATTGTGAGCAAGTTGGGGAAAATCTACATGTAGAAGGTGTGTGTGGAGATATTGCAGTCTGATAAAACCTTATTATACCAATAAAAATGTAATAAAAAAACTTGCTAATTATTTTGACTATCCTTTTCAATATCCTTTATAGTATTAGTAATTATTCTATTTAATATCTTTTTAACCGACTCATCAACCACATTATAGGCAGGTAGGTCTTTACTTATCAAAGATATTGCAATATTGATGCCCATAGCCTCCTTATTTGTAAATTGAATAATACAGTCTTTATTAAGCCTATAACTTTCTCTAATTAATCTTTTAGCTCTATTCCTACTAACAGATAGTTTTTGATATCTCTTAGGGGATAACAATAAGACTTGAACCTTAGAAGATTTATCGATAAAATTAATATTATACCTTACACTGAAAGGATATACTAAAAAGCTCTGTCCTTTTACAAATAGATTTTGTATTTCAGTCCTGTTGCAAAGCTTCTCTTTCTTAGAAAACTGATACATTAGTCATTATTATTTGACTTCGGTTTAGCTGTTTTTTTGGCAGTAACTTTAAGAGTAGCCGAAGACTTTTTATCCATTTTCTTGGCAAACTCTTCTTCAATTTTATCAGTATGTTCATTCATCTGCTCTTGATTAAGGGATAAATATTTTTCAATAGCCATAACCATTGAAGGAGTTATTAGAGTTGGGGCAGGAACAATAGTTTTAATCTTTGCCTCTTTTAACGCAGCCTGAGTGCTTACTCCAAAGGCTGCAAAATCAATTTTCTCATGATTATAAGCTGGAAAACTTTGAATAAAAGATTTAACACCAATTGGGCTAAACATAACAACCATATCAAATTGATCTATATCTATTGCAGTTAAATCATTTGGGACAGAGCGATACATTACAGATTTAGTATATTTGATTTTACACTTATCAAGCATCTTAAAATTCTCGACAGAAGTATCATCTGAACAAGGATACAAGAAAGTTTCTTCCTTATGTTTTAATATTGTGTCTATTAGCTCAGAGAACTGCAATTTACCGTAGAAAATCTTTCTCTTTCTATATTGAATATAGTTCTGTAGATAGTTTGCAATGCTTTCAGTTACACAGAAAAACTTCATACTCTCAGGAATAACTAATCTTAGTTCTTTAGCCAGTTTAAAATAATTATCAATAGCAAGTTTGCTTGTAACAATTACCGCTGTGTGATCTAATATATTAATCTTCGACGCTCTAAACTCCTTACTCGTTACCCCGCTAACATCGAAAAACTTATTAAAGGTCAATTTAATATCATACCTATCAATTAATATCTTGTATTGAGATTTTTCAATATCTAAAGGTGCAGGTTGAGAAATAAGAATATTTTTTATTACTGGTTTACACATAGACTTAATTTTTTCAGAGCATTTAATCTTAAATTAAAGACTTATATATTATTATTAATGGTATAAATTCGAGAATGCAAAGATAAACAAATAAATAGAATTTAGAGAACTTTGTTTCATGCAAAACTAAGAAGAGACCCTTTACCAACCTAATTAACAACAGTATAGAAACAACAATTATTATCCCTATTAATATGTTATCTTTTGAACTATAAGACGAATAATAGTATAGGAAGAGAAGAGGAATCATTATTAATCCAGAAATGAAGTAGAATCCAAGCTGATTTGAATTGTAGCCAAAGCATATTGACCTTGTTCTAAAGAGCTCTCCGAAGAAAAAAATCAACATATACTTTATTAAAGAGTAAGCAAGGATTGCAAGGTTAAGGAGCAAGAATATTAGAAAAGGTGATTTAATTGGGAAGTAGGAAGAGTAACCATAGTGGTTTATAGCCATATAGCAGGTAAGAGCAAATGTTGGTATGAAAAGGAAGAGCAGGATAATAAATAGAGTTACATGATTATACGTACCTCTAATTACGTGCTTTATTTTCTTAGAAAATATCTTTATTAATAGTAAATAAAGGATTGCAACAAGGAAGATAACGCCGTATATCCATCCTTGGGCAAAAGTATTAGGCCTTTCAAATATTTTCAAATCCTTATTAACATACGTCTTATGACGAAATAAAGACTCCCTTTCTATCAAAGGCTCTGTGTTGCAATTTAGGGTTTTAACTACATAATCTTTAAATCCAACAATACTTGTATCTTTTTCAACAGAATCAGAAACAATAAATATTGGATGACTTGCTTGGTTAGGTTTAATAATATCAAGAAGATGGTTAGTAGTGTCTTGCATTATATCTCTATCTTGCTATAATAATTTTTTTGTTAATGATGTCACTATCTGACTTAATGGACAAATAATAGACCCCATTTTTTAGACTTGATACATTAATATTAGAGATTATCTTATTTAAACTTGAAAACTTAACCCTACCCAATAAATCATAGAGAACAATATCTGATTTGGTATTAAGATTAGATATATTAATAATATCTTGAGCAGGATTTGGATATACGCTAATATTGTCAATACCCTGATTAATATTATTAATAGAAGTTATAACCGCATCTGGAGGGAAGTTAATATTATCTATCCATACTGCATCACTGCCACTTGTTGTTGAATAATCTTTCTCATATACCCATTTATAATTATGGTCACCTGTGTTTACAGCAAATGCATATCTTTGCCAATCTTTTTCGCCTGATTTCTCAAAGACTAAAGTCTCATCTATATAAAAGAAAAACTTATCATAATTATTTTCAGTCGAAGTCTTTAGATAAAAAGATATACTGTCATTATAAATTGACTTGATATTAATATCTAAAGTAGTCTTTTGGCTATTTGAAACATTTCCTGACCTCAAAGAATACTGCCCTTGATAAACCTTAGATGCATTTGTTTCTATTGTCCAAGGCTTTAATTGATCATTAACCCAAGGAAAATAAGTAAGCTCTCCTGTTTCAAAGGTTTCAACATTTCCGCTTAACAAGATAGAATCATATACAAGAGTATTAAAATATTGATTTGCAATTGCAGACACTTTGAAGTTAATATAGTTGTTATTGGAACTAAGAGGGTCAAAAATAAGATTAAATGAATAAGGGATTGAAGCATTAGGAAGCAAAGAACTTAAAACATCTACACTATCAGACTGAGAAAAAAGATTTGAAGACATAGGATATAAGTAAACACTACCAGCTTCTGCAACATTCCTACCAACATTTCTAATATCAAACTTAATAGTAAGTCTTTCTCCTGTTAGCAAATCATTAATAGTATCTTTTGAAATGATAATGTTTTCTATTGACAACTTAGGAGAAAAAGCTTCAACTGAAAATGTCTTATTATTATAATAATTATTAGCTCCAACAATCTCTAATAAATAATCAATTTGAGTTCCATCAATGGTGCCATCTACTATTTTAATCTTAAGAGAAGATTGAGAAATAATCTCAGAAGTACCTCCAATAACTCCAATATATTCTTCCGAATCACTAAAGAATAAGTTTGGTAAATTAGTCGTTTTCACCCTCACACTATCAATTGCTACATTACCCAGATTTTTAACCATAAGACCTACAATATACTCTTCATTATTTTTCAGCTCAGTAACTTCTTCTAATTGGTTGTCATAATATTTTATTGAGCTAATAGATAAGTAAGGATAGTTTGGAATAAACACCTCTATTGAATCAAAAAGAGGGTTTGAAAACTGGTTAGTAATTACAACCTTTAATCTTCCCATAGAGCTTATTGCATTATCAAAATCTATATTTACATCTCCATTTGAATCAGCTTGAGAAGCTCCTAATAATGAACCATCTTTTGAAATTCCAACAAAAGCATAAGGCTGAGTTTGTAAGGCAAGAGTTTGAGCACCAAGAGGTATTGAGTCAGGAATAGAGCTTGTCATCGTTAGAGGCAAGCCAATATAAGGAGTTAGTGAAGGGTCTCCCATCAAATGATATACTTCCCAGTAATAATTTGATAAGTCTGAACCATATTGTTGAACAGAAAGGTTTCCCGCCTGAACAATTTGTCCAGCTGTTGTATGCCATTTTGAAAAAGGCTCATTGTTTTTATGAAATAATCTATCGTAAGCTCCTAAGTTATTAGCATCATAAATAGGATTAACAGTTAGCGACTTGCTACCAACCGACCAGTAAAAATCTTCATACCAATATGTATAATTACTTCCCCCAATTGCACCAATCCCTCCTCTATTATCTGCTCTTAGAATTGCTTCAGCAAAACATTCATTATCACTAAACTTACTTGAGAGACAGCAATTATTTACATAAAATGAGTACTTCCCTTGATTATTCATATTCTTAACATCAGATGATGAAAGAGAAGGACTTGCCCAACCAGTTTCGTCGCAGTGAGCAGTATAATTAATGTATGAATACCCATTTCTTGCAATACTATCTCTTATCTGATTGGAGAAACTGCCCGATGCAGGATTATAATAAACTAATGTATCAATATTAGGATTGTTTTGAAGATAACCCTTTAGATAATTAATCTGCCCATTTCCACATGTAGGAGCAGGAGAGTTCGTTTCTCTACCAGCAACCACAAGCGTTTTCTTCAAATAAGAATTATCTTGCATTAAGTTCTTCTCATATTTTATAGTCTTATTAATAATGTTTTCCATCTGAGCCACAGTTTGAGCGGAAAACCTACCATAAAACAAGTCTGGCAAAAAGTCACCAGTATATTCAGCATAATATAAATCCGTTGGAGCTGGACTACTTGGATCAGTAGTAGCAGCAAACGCAGGAATTTGTTGAACATCTCCACAAATCAAAAGATAATCAGCAGCAGGCGACACAGCAGAAGCATTATTCCATAACGATTGCAAAGCGGCTTTCATCTCTTGATTTGTCGAGCCAACATTTGTTTGACCCTTATACATTTCAATAACCTCAATCCCTTTCTCCCTCTTCCAACGAATAAAAGGCTGCAAAACATTCTCAAACATAGGGTCAGAAAGGATAATCATTTTCAAAGGTCTATCAATAGGAGATGAAGGATTAGAGGCAGAAAGACCCTTAGTATTAATAGTTTTTTGTCCAATAAAAGCAGATTGCTGGTTATTATATTTAAGCTTAGCCTCTTGATTAGCCTTAATATCAATATTCTTAAACCTAATATTAACATCAAAAGACATAACAACGATTATTGAATTTGATACAGGATTATATTGAATTGGAGAAACAGACAAGCGAGCCAGTCTAACCCCACCCATAAAACCTAATTCCTCAACCACAACCAAGTCATTCCCAAAAAACTCATTACTAAGATAAGCCTTCTCGTTTATTTCAAACAAAACCTCATCCTCACTCTTAGACATAGACCTTTGAAAAGGAATAATTTTATTCCCACCATAGGTTTCCAATGAATAAGTTTGAGTAACAATATTACTATACTCTATTTCAACATCAGCACCATAAGGCAGTTCAAAGAGTTGAGAGTAAGTAGGCAGTTCAGGCATACCAACCTTTTGGCTCGTGCCGAAATCATCTCCCATATTAATTTTAGAGAAAACACCCTCCTCAGTCCTTATATCCTCTAAACTAAGAAAAGAAAAAGATTGAGAAAAGGACAAACCCTCAGAAGACGCCTTAAATATAGGATTTGGGTTTTTAACCCCTTGCCCAATAAGAATTTGAGCATTAAGATTTGAACTAAAAATTAGAACAAATAGAACATATATATATAAAATTGGTTTTTTCATAAGTCATACTATTATAAATAACATGCAAAAGTACGATGATTTTTACAACTTCCACACAAGAAAAGCAAAAACCTTATCATATATATGTATAAACCCATAAAAACAAAGCCCAAACCCATATAAAATAACAAATTAATTCCCAGCAGAAATATATTATATTAAATACTATCCCAAAGCAGCAAACCTCATAAACAACTTTCCTCCACTATTCAATCGTCAAAACCAACCCCAACCTCTTAGAAACGCCTATGTAATAGGCAGACATTTAAAAATGCTACATATTTAAATAAGAACAAAACAAATTAGATATTGATTTGACTGGATTTGCAAAGGGAGTTTATCAAGTTAAAGTTTTAATAAATAAAGGTTTAGGAGTTGGCAATAAGCTAAATGTCTTAGTGCAACACTGAACCTATTAAATATATTATTTGTGTTTCCATGTTTCCTCTTACTATAGGGTTGGAAACACGGAAACAATCTTAATAGTCAGACGATTGGACAAAAACAGTGGAAACATGCCTCAATAATCAAAAAATATCTGTCAAAATTAAAAATCAATTACCCTGCGGAAATACGGATATTCACCAATGAATAATCAGAAATAAAAGCCTATTAATATTATATTCCCCTACACTAAAGTAGGGGTAATATACATACCATACGAATTTATGCATTCATGCATAGTATAGGGGTTTGAATAAGTGAATATGCATAAACTAATATATTATTTTATCTATATGTATAGGTTTTGATATTTAGATATCTTGATATGGTTGAATTAGGAGATTGGTATTTATAGACTTATTCTATATCTTTGTTTTAAGAAATTAAATCTTTGAAAGGCTTTCTTGAATCACCACTTTAAAAAATTAATACGCTGTAATAAATTACTGAAACGCTGTTTCATTATTCAAATGATGTGCATGATTCATAGCAAATGATGCACATCATTCGGGGTGAATGATGTGCATCATTTTATTTTAAGGAAATTTAAGGGTAATTTTGAATTGAGATATTAGAGAACTAAGCTATATCAATTCTATTATGCAAATATACGAAATTTATCTGAATTAATCAATAGTTTTTACTCTTTTCTTATTTTGAAATTCAAAATTAACCTAAAATGCTTTTTAATTCTACAGAATTTTTTGGTGTTTTTGGCTGTTTTTCGACCAAAGAGTCACCTTTTTTTTGTAAAACATTGAAAAAGAGGGTTTGTTTCACTGTTTCACACCCCTTAGTAGAGTGAATCGGTGACTCTTTGTAAATGTACTTTAATAGGTTCAGTGTTGCACTAAGACAAGTTAGCTTAGTGCCAACTCCTAAACCTTTATTTATTAAAAACTTTTAGTTTGGGTTTTGACAAATTTATTGGGTTGATAGTTTTTCTATTTTTTATTTTTTGGATTAATAAAAAAATACTACCTTTGCCTGATATTATATATTCAAAAGAGATGTTTTCAAATTCAAACAAATTCGTTGGCGAAGGACTTACATATGACGATGTTTTATTAGTCCCTGCTTATTCAGAGCTTATACCAAGAGAGGTTCAAACAAATACGTTCTTCTCACGTAATATTCCTATTAATATTCCAATCGTTTCTGCGGCAATGGATACTGTTACAGAAGCTAAGTTAGCTATTGCAATGGCACAAGTTGGTGGTATTGGTGTTCTTCATAAAAATATGAGCATAGAACAACAAACTGCTGAAGTGGTTAAGGTGAAAAGGGCTGAAAATGGAATGATAATTAATCCTATTACAATTCAAAAAGATGCAATTGTGAAGGATGTATTAGCTCTTATGAAAGAGTATAGCATTGGTGGTATTCCAGTTATTGATGATCACCATAAATTAATTGGCATCGTAACAAATAGAGACCTTAGGTTTGAAAGAAATCTTCATCGTCCTATTACCGAAGTGATGACAAAAGAGGTTGTTACTGCTCCTGAACACACAGATTTTGAAAGAGCAGCAGATATTCTTCAACAACATAGGATTGAGAAACTGCCTGTTGTTAATGACAAAGGAGAACTTGTTGGCCTAATTACATATAGAGATATTATTAAGGTTAAGGAAAGACCAAATGCTTGCAAGGATAAACTTGGAAGATTAAGGGTTGCAGCAGGAATTGGTATCACTCCTAATATGTATGAGAGAATTGATGCTGTTATTGGTGCTGGTGTTGATGCAATTGTTATTGATACTGCTCATGGTCACAGCAAAAATGTTATTGATGTTGTTCGTAATGTTAGAAAGAAATATAAAGATATTGATATAGTTGTTGGTAATATTGCAACTGCTGAGGCTGCAATTGCACTTGTGGAAGCTGGAGCAGACGCCTTAAAAGTGGGCATTGGTCCTGGTAGCATTTGCACAACAAGAATTATTGCAGGTATTGGAGTTCCTCAACTGAGTGCAATTTATGATGTTGCACACGCTGTGGAGGGTATGAATATTCCAATTATTGCTGATGGTGGTATTAGATATTCTGGAGATATTGTTAAGGCATTGGCTGCTGGTGCAAGTTCAATTATGGCTGGCTCTTTGCTTGCTGGTGTTGAGGAATCTCCTGGTGATACTATTATTTATGAAGGGAGAAAATATAAATCATATAGAGGAATGGGTTCTTTGGAAGCTATGCAACAAGGTTCAAAGGATAGGTATTTCCAAGATATGGAAGAAGACTTAAACAAATTAGTTCCTGAAGGAATTGTTGGAAGAGTTCCATTTAAAGGAACTATATCTGAGGTTATTCATCAATTGCTTGGGGGCTTGAGAGCAGGAATGGGCTACACTGGCTCAAAGGATATTGCTGCATTACAACAAGCAAAATTCATTAAAATAACTGCTGCTGGTTATACCGAAAGTCATCCACACGACATAACAATTACAAGAGAGGCTCCAAACTACTCTCGTTAATAAAATATATTTCAAAAACAACTTAGATTTAGACATGAAGAAATTTATCAGTATTGTATTAGTTAGCTTAATAGCTTCATTTACATTTGCACAAACAGACAAAGACATTGTTCTTACGGTTGCTGGGGAAAACATTTCTAAAGAGACATTCATTGAAATGTATCAAAGGAATAATCCAAATCCTGAGAAGAAAATAATAAGGAAAGACTTAGATGAGTACTTAGACCTTTTTATTAACTTCAAGCTAAAACTTGCTGAGGCAAGGAAGTTAGGACTTGACACCATGCCTTCCTATGTTCAAGAGGTTAGTACATACAGAAAACAATTAATTGAACCATACTTAAACGACAAAACCGTTACTGAGGAATTGGTTAAGGAGGCTTTTGAACGCACGAAAGAAATCATTAGAGCGTCTCATATTTTAATTATGATTCCTACTAATGCTACTCCGAAAGACACCTTAGAGGCATATAACAAGGCTTTAGACCTTAGAAAAAGAATAATAAAGGGAGAGAACTTTGGTGACTTAGCTGTTCAGTTTTCAGAAGATCCTTCAGCAAAAGACCAACAAGCTAACGAGAGCCAAAACAAAACAAGAGGAAACAGAGGTGACTTAGGCTACTTCACCTCATTTAGCATGATTTATCCTTTTGAATCTGCTTGCTATAGCTTAAAGGTTAATGAGATTTCAATGCCTATTCGTTCTCAAAGAGGCTATCACGTAATTAAACTAACCGATCGCAAACCAGCACCTTTTTCAACTGCTACTATTGCTCATATATGGGTGAATTTTGACAGTCATTCAAGTGCTGAAGAATGTAAGGATATAATTAATCAAGCATATTCTGATATTCAAAACAATATTCCTTTTGATTCAATTGTTATGAAATACTCAGACGATAAGTATTCTGCAAGAACCCAAGGCGTGCTTACTGCCCAAAGAGTTGTTAATATGCCAATTGAATACACTGATATGATTATTCAAACTCCACTTAAAGAATATACAAAACCTTTTGAAACAAGATATGGCTGGCATATAATTCAACCTCTATCATTAGTTAAGGTGAAAGACTTGGAAGAGCAGCGCAAGGATATCGAACAACGAATTGCAAGAGATGTTAGAAGTTATAGGACAATTGAAGAGTTTATTAAGAAGAGTAAACAAGAGTATAATTTCAAAGAAGATATTACAAAAATAGCTGCTGTAAGTGGAATAGTTACAGATTCTATTTTCTCTGCAAAATGGGAAGTTCCAGAAAACTTTATTGGAGGAGAAGTGATTTTTACTATTGGAGATTACTCATTTACTCAAAAAGATTTAGCGGAAGCTATCGAGAGCATGCAAGAAGAACAAACTCCTGAATATATCCCTACATATATTCATAGGCTTTATAGTAAAATTGCAGACAAAGCAGTTCTTGATTATGGCGATTCTAAATTAGAAAGCAAACACCCAGAGCTAAAGACAACAGTTGATGAGTTTAGAGATGGTATCTTAATTTTCACTATAACAGATAATTTTATTTGGAATAAATCAATTACTGATAGTGTTGGTTTGAGTCATTTCTTTAAGAATAACAATGCAAAATATGAGTGGAGAGAAAGAGCTGATGCAACAATATTTAGCTTTAGTAAAGATATTGATTTAGTTAAGGCAAAGAAAATTATTGAAAAGGGAGTTAAGAAGAATAAATCAAATGATGATATTACTTCACTATTAGCAAAGAACTTCAAGATAAAAGCTGATACTACAAAGTATTTCGAATGTAAATGGAATAAGTTTGAAAAGAGAGATAATAAGGTGATTGACAAAACTCCATGGAAAGTTGGAGTTAGTGATATTATTGAAGTTGAAAACGACAAAAGGAAATATATTGTTATTACCCACGCAATTCTTCCTCCAACACAAAAATTACTTGAAGAGGCAAAAGGTATTGCAACTTCAGATTATCAAGAATATTTAGAAGAACAGTGGATAAAGAAATTACGCAAAGATTATACTTATAAGGTATATGATGACGTTTTCAATTCCATAATCAATTAATTTTTATTTAATGAAGAAATTTATCCTTATCGGTTTCGTTTGTTTACTTGGAACCAACCTTTTTGCTCAAACAAATGTATTAGATAAAGTTATTGCTATTGTTGGTAAGAACATGATTAAGCAATCGGAACTTGAAACAACATATCTACAACAAAAACAAAACTATGGAGTAATTGAAGAACCTTTTAATGTCAAATGTGAGATATTTGAAAGCCTTCTTATCAATAAACTAATGCTTCATCAGTCAGAAATTGATTCAGTCAATATTCCCGATGTCCAAATAAATAGAGAAATGGATACTCGTGTTAACTATATGATTAATTCAGCTGGCTCGAAAGAGAACTTGGAAAGACAGATGAATAAGTCTATTAGTGAGATAAAGGAGTTTTATAAAGACGTAATTAAAGAAAACTTACTTATAACTGAAATTAATGGGAAGATAACTTCCGATGTTAAAATAACGCCTAAGGAAGTTACTGATTTCTACAATAGCATTCCAAAGGATAGCCTTCCAACAATTGAACAAGAATTTGAATTCTCTCAAATAGTTATTACTCCAAAAATCTCTCAAGAAGAAAAAGAGATAATTAAGGATAAACTTAATGGCTATAGAGAAAGAATTCTTAAAGGAGATAAGTTTTCAACCCTTGCTACTCTTTACTCTGAGGATGAGATGAGTGCGAAAAAAGGAGGTGAGCTTGGTTTCTTTTCAAGAGGAGCTATGGTTTCAGAATTTGAATCTGTTGCCTTTCCACTAAGAGAGGGAGAGGTGTCCCCTGTTTTTGAATCTAAATTTGGCTTCCATATAATTCAAATGATTGAAAGAAGAGGTGACCAAATAAACTGCCGCCATATTCTTATTATGCCAAAAGTTTCATCATTAGAACTTAACAGAACAAAGAAAGCATTAGATAGTATTCAAACCCTTATAAACAATAAAGAAATTAGTTTTGAAGATGCTATAAAGAAATTCTCCGATGACCCTTCAAAACTAACAGGAGGGAAAATTATTAATCCTTATACTGCAAATGCTCGTTTCCCTAAAGATAATACAAATGAAATGATGGGAAACATTGAAAAGATTAATTTTGAGAAATACAATCAAGGAGATATCATTAAACCTACAACATTTAAAACAGAATCTGGTTCAGCTTATAGATTAATTAAGATTAATACTAAGACTGAAAAACACAAAATCAACCTTAAGGACGACTATGACAAGGTTTACAACTCTACTTTAGATGCTGCAAAAACAAAGGCAGTCATAGAGTGGGCTGAGAATAGAATTTCTAAAACATACATTAAGATAGACAACGATTATAAGGATTGTGACTATAAAATGAACTGGATGAAAAACAATTAATTATGCAAGACTCTTCTAATAACTACTCATCTGAAGTCAATCAACTAAATTCACTTGTTGAAAAAACGCAATTACTAAAAAAAGAAATAGGCAAGATAATAATTGGACAAGAAGATATTATTGACCAAGTTCTAATTTCAATATTCTCAAAAGGTCATTGCTTATTAGTAGGAGTGCCTGGCCTGGCAAAAACATTACTTGTAAATACTATTTCATCAGCTCTTGGACTATCATACAATAGGATTCAATTTACACCAGACCTTATGCCCTCAGACATTGTTGGGAGTGAAGTCTTGGACGAAAACAGAAGATTTAAATTCATTAAAGGACCAATCTTTGCTAATATTATTTTAGCAGACGAAATTAACCGAACTCCTCCAAAAACTCAAGCAGCTCTTTTGGAAGCCATGCAAGAACATTCTGTAACTGTTTCTGGAAATACAAATATATTGGAAGAACCTTTTTTTGTTCTTGCAACACAAAACCCAATAGAACAAGAAGGCACCTATCCCCTACCTGAGGCTCAACTTGACCGTTTTATGTTTATGCTTTGGCTCGATTATCCAAGCTTTGAAGAAGAAATAAACATACTAAAAGCTACCACTACAGGAATGAATACTAAGGTAGATAAGATATTATCAAAAGAAGAAATCATTCTAATGCAGGATTTGATTAGGAAGATTCCCGTTACTGATAATGTTTATGAATATGCCGTTCGTTTGGTTGAGAAAACAAGAGTTTCAACTCCAAATGTTCATCCAATTGCTCAAAAATATCTTTCATGGGGAGCTGGACCAAGAGCCTCTCAATATTTAATTATTGGAGCTAAGTGCCATGCAGTGCTTAGAGGCAAATACTCTCCTGACATAGAAGACATTAAGGCTGTTGCAGTATCTGTTTTGCGTCATAGGATAGTTCAAAACTATTCCTCACAAGCAGAAGGATATACAGCAGAGAAAATTATTATTGATTTAATTAATTCATAAGTCCTATGAAAAAAATAATACTTTATTTAATAATAATGGTTGTTGGGACAAGCCTTTTTGCCCAAAAGACACCAACCTCATCTTGTAGCCAAATCATTATGCCAACACCTCAAAAGCAAAGAGCAACAAGAGGGGTTAAGGCTGAGATTTCATTCCCTGAGAAATTTGAAGCATATATTTGTTTTGAACCAAGAAAATCAAACTATACGGAAGATGCCCTAAATGCTTTGGATAGTGTTTATAAGGTTGCTTTTGATAATAATAATGGAAAGTTCTATAAGATTACTATTATTGGTTATGATGATGCAGACATAGTTAAAGAAGAGTATTCATCGCTTGCAAGAGAAAGAGCTATAAAGGTTTTTGATTATTTTGCTTCAAGAGAAGAAACAGAATTCATTGTTCGCAAAACACCAAGCAAATTCTATCATTCATGTAATGGAGATATAGAATGTATTATTAAATATAAGATGCCTTTCGATTTTAAATGGATAAATCTAAACGAGAAATCAAAAGAGGAAAGAACAAATAATGGTATTGATTTAAAGGGTAAAGTATATATATTAGTTGAAAACAACCCTAATGAATGCTTAGGGAAATTCAACGATTACTACTATCCATCTCAAGATACAACAATCGTTACTCCTAATATGTCAATGCTTAAAATGCCTAAGGGTGCATTAGAAAGTATTACTCATACAAAGGACACGATTAATAGTGAGATGACTTTGCAGTTTGAAGATGTGCTCTCATTTGAAGACTTAACAAGAAACTATCAACTTGTTCCACACAGAAGACAATATATTCTCAACGCAGGTTATTTTGTTTTAAAGTCAAATCACCAACCAGACTATGAAACATGTGGACTAAAAGATACCTTCTCAAAAAATATAACCATAAGACTCCCACTTGAAATGCAACAAAATGATGCAAGACTTAAATTCTATGCAAAAACCTATAAACCAAATGGAACATGGGAATATAAAACAATCCCTACTGCTAAAGATAAAGATAAAGAAACTAAATTAGAAGCAATAATAGGAAGTCTTTCAGCTTTTCAATTAGATACAATTTATGTTGGTAAGAAAATAGATGAAAAAGAAATGTCTAATTATTTCTATGCTGCAAGAGAAGGAGAACCTGGAGCTTTCGAAGCAATGGGAGGCTGGTTGAAACCATATAAATTAGATAAAAGAGGTTCAATAGTTTTGAAAAAATCTATGGAGATGATTCTTCGCAAACCAGTAGGAGAGTCAATTGGAGAATAAAGCTTAGCTAACTCTTAAGAATAATAATAATTGAAATGGCAATAAGTTTTAATTTTGTAGAAACTAAGGATATCCTATCTAAAAAAAATAAGATTAAGTCTTGGATTAAGTCTGAGGTTGAGAAAAGGGGAATGAAAGTAGGTGATATATCTTATATATTTTGCAAGGATGAATACCTATTGAATATCAATAAGACTTATCTAAATCATGATTACTTTACAGATATTATAAGTTTCGACTATTCTGACAAGGATAAGGTTTCAGGAGATTTATTTATTAGCATTGACAGAGTTTTAGATAATTCCAAAAGCCTAAATCAAGAATTTGAACAAGAACTCTTTAGGGTGATTATTCATGGGGTACTACATCTTTTAGGCTTAAAGGATAAGACAGAGAAAGAAGAAAAAGAAATGAGAAAGGCGGAAGAAAAATGTTTAAAAAGTTTGATGTTATAGTTATTGGAGCAGGACATGCAGGATGTGAGGCGGCTTGCGCAGCAGCCAATTTAGGATCCTCTGTTTTGCTTATTACCCAAAATATTAATGCAATTGCCCAACTTTCATGCAACCCTGCTATGGGAGGAGTTGCAAAAGGACAAATTGTTAAAGAGATTGATGCCTTAGGAGGCTATTCAGCACTTATTACCGATCAAAACACACTACAGTTTAGAATGCTTAACCGCTCAAAGGGTCCTGCAATGTGGAGCCCAAGAGCACAGGTTGATAATGTAATGTTTTCAGTTGTTTGGCATAAAGTCTTAGATTCAATTGAAAATCTAAGTCTATGGCAAGATGATGTTATTGGTTTGGATATAAAAAATGGCAAGGTTTGTGGTGTTAAAACCAATATGGGATTAGAAATCCAGGCAAGAAGTGTCGTCTTGACAAATGGCACATTTCTTAATGGGAAGATACATATTGGTCAGCAAAACTTTGGAGCAGGTAGAATAGGAGAAATGAATTCAAAGGGTTTATCTGAAGACCTACATAATAACTATGGGTTTGATGTCTTAACTCTTAAAACAGGAACTCCAATGAGAGTTGATGGAAGAAGTATTGACTTTAGTAAATTAGAGGAACAAAAAGGAGATGATGACCCTAAACAATTCTCTTTTATGAACCTTAGAAAACAACCTCTTGTTCAAAGAAGTTGTTATTTAGCTTATACTTCTTTGGATGTGCACGATATATTAAGAACAGGATTTGAACACTCCCCAATGTTTCAAGGAAGAATTCAAGGAGTGGGCCCAAGATACTGTCCTTCAATTGAGGATAAGATAGACCGATTTGCAGGAAAGACCCAACACCAACTTTTCATAGAACCAGAAAGCAACTACACGAGTTTATTTTATGTTAATGGTTTTTCATCCTCTCTTCCCCTAAGCGTTCAATATGAAGCTTTGCAAAAGATAAAAGGGTTTGAAAATGCAGTAATACAAAAGCCTGGTTATGCTATTGAATATGATTATTTCCCTCCAACACAATTAAAAGATACCTTAGAGACAAAACAAATAGAAAACCTCTACTTTGCAGGACAAATAAATGGAACAACAGGCTATGAGGAAGCAGGTTCTCAAGGCTTAATGGCAGGAATAAATGCACATCTTAAACTTAACGAAAAGCCAGCCTTTGTTCTTAAACGCTCAGAAAGTTATATTGGTGTTTTGATTGATGACCTAATTACAAAAGGAGTTGATGAACCTTATCGAATGTTTACTTCAAGAGCAGAGTTTAGAATCCTTTTGCGTCAAGACAATGCAGACCAAAGACTGACTCCTCTTTCTTATGCTATTGGTTTAGCTTCTAAAGAGAGGATGGAAAGAGTTGAAAGAAAGACTGAAAGCTGCAACGATTTAATATCTTTTATTGAAAACAAGAGTGCAAACCCAGATGAGGTAAACTCATTGTTTGAAGAAAAAGATACTCCTAAAATAAATCAAAAAACAAAGATAGGTCAACTAATTCTTCGTCCTCAAATAACACTTATGGATCTAAATGATAATATCCCTTATCTTAAAGAAAAGATAGATGAAATTGAGGAAAGCATAAAAGAAGAGGTGATTGAATCTGCAGAAATTAAGATAAAGTATAAGAGCTATATTATTAAGGAACAAGAAATATCAGAGAAGTTATCAAAGTATGAGAACCTAATAATTAAGGATGATTTCAACTATCAAGCCCTTAACTCACTTAGTTTCGAGGCAAGGGAAAAGCTAACAAAGATTCGCCCAAAAACAATAGGACAAGCCTCTCGCATAAGTGGAGTTTCTCCATCAGACATATCAATCCTAATTATTTATATCTCGAGATAAGAATTTGAACTTCTTTTGAGAGAGCTTATATAGTAATATAATAAGATAGCCAATTAGTATTCCAAGCAAGCCTCCACAAATCACATCCCCTGGGTAGTGAACTCCACAATAAACTCTTGAATAAGCAACTAATACTGCCCATAGAATTATCATTATAGAGAAGACTTTGTGTTTTCTGCCAAGGAAAAAGAAGATTGTTGCAAGAGAAAAAACATTTGCAGCATGAGAAGAAACAAAACCAAACTGTCCTCCTTTGTGGTCAAAGACAAGTTTCCAGGACTCAAGCTTTACTAAATTAACCCCTTCCAAAGCATGACTGGGTCTAAGCCTTTCAAAAATATCCTTAAAGCAAAGAACAGATATTCTGTCTGCCAAAAGAAATGATAGGGCAACTAAGATAATTAGAACCCAAAACTCTTTCTTGAATTTTTTAATTGTAAGAAAAACAGTTGCGGCAAGAATAACAATAATGAAACTTAGATTATGACTAAGGAATGAAAAAACATAATCCAAAAAATCATTCCTTTGTCCGTTAATCAGATAAAAAAGCTCAGTGTCTTTATCTATCAATCTCTTCATTTAGCTTTTTCCAAATTAAATCCTTCAATTCCATTAGTCCTTTGCCAGCAACTGAAGAAATAAATAAAGAATTTATGTCTTTTGGTAGAAGTTTTTTCATCTCCTCTATCATTCCCTCATCTAACATATCAGACTTAGTTATTGCAAGAATTCTATCCTTATCCATTAGCTCTGGATTAAAGTTTTCAAGTTCCTTTAATAGTATATTATATTCTTTCTTAATATCATCGGTGTCGCAAGGAACCATAAAAAGTAGTAAGGAGTTTCTTTCAATATGTCTAAGGAAGCGAAGTCCTATGCCTTTACCCTCTGATGCTCCTTCAATAATACCTGGAATATCTGCCATAATAAAAGATTTATCATCCCTATATCCAACAATTCCAAGGTTAGGAACTAAGGTAGTGAAAGGATAATCTCCAATTTCTGGCTTAGCTGCTGAAATAACACTAAGAAGAGTGCTCTTTCCTGCATTTGGAAAACCAACAAGTCCAACATCAGCTAATATCTTAAGCTCAATAATCTTCCAAAGCTCTTGTCCATCTTCGCCTGGTTGTGCAAAACGAGGTGTTTGGAAAGTTGAGGATTTAAAATGGTCGTTACCCTGCCCCCCTCTTCCTCCTCTTGCAACAATAGCCATTTGACCTTCTTCAACAATTTCGCAATCAATCTCGCCTGTCAATTCATCCTTACAAATTGTTCCAAGTGGCACATCAATAATAATATCTTTACCATCAGCACCAGTAAGACGACTCTTGCCTCCTGGCCCTCCAATTTGAGCAATTAAATGTTTAGTGTATTTTAGATGTAAAAGAGTCCAAAACTGTCTATTACCTCTTAAAATAATATGGCCTCCTCTTCCTCCATCTCCTCCATCTGGACCTCCCTTAGCTGTCAAACGTGATCTTAAGAGGTGGGTGCTACCCGGGCCTCCCTTCCCACTCCTACAGTTAATCTTCACATAATCTACAAAATTTGAACGCATATTATTTTATTTTCTTAGTTATCTTTTTTAATTAAATTAGGCTTTCTTTAGAGCCTGGTCAACAATGTCGCAAAGGGTTTCAAAAACAACATCAACAGGGCCGTCAGAATTAACGCTATAATATTTGTTTTTATTTTGGTAGTATGACCTAACCTTTGCTGCTGACTCTTCGTAGCTTTCAAGACGATGAATAATTATTTCAGGGTCCATATCATAAACTCTTCTTCTCTCTGTCTTGCTTCTTTGAGTTAATCTCTTAATACATTGGAGAGAACTTGATTTCATTTCAATCATACAGGTTACTGAAGTATGTTTCTTCTCTAAGATTCCGTCCATAATGTAAGCTTGGACATAGGTTGAAGGAAACCCTTTAAATAAGAAGCCTTTTGAATTTTGATTGTTTTTAATCTTCTTCTCAATAAGCTGAATGGCTATTAGGTCTGGAACATTATTACCTTCTTCTATATAAGGCTGACATTCTTTTCCTATTTCAGTTCCAGCCATAATCTCATCTCTAATCATTGCTCCTGTTGAAACATAAACTAATTCATATTTCTCAGCTAAGTTCTTTGCCTGTGTTCCTCTTCCTGAGCCTGGAGGTCCAAATAAGATTATATTTCTGTAGGCATTCTCAAGAGTTTTATCAATTACTGATTCCAATCTTTCAAAGACTTCATTCACTGTTCCAACTCCATCAATTGGGCAATATATACCTTTCTCTTTGTAGAACTCTGCAACAGGAATAGTTTTGTTGTCATATTCATTGAAACGGTTTAGAATAACATCTTTCTTATCATCTTCCCTACCCTCGATTGCAGCTCTCTTAATCATTCTGTCAATCAACAAATCTCTTGGAGCTTCCAATGAAAGCAGACATAGAAGACGACGGTTCATTCTGTGAAGCAAACCTTCTAAGATATATGCTTGAACGACTGTTCTTGGGAAACCATCAAAGAGTATTCCTCCTGTTGTGGAGTTTTCAATTGTCTTCTCAATTATCTGAACAATTATTTCATCATCAACAAGTCCTCCTTTATTAATAATGTCTTTTGCTTGAAGTCCTATTTCTGTTCCCTCAACAATTTCTTTCCTAAGTATGTCTCCTGTTGAAATATAGGTAAGGTTATACTTCTCAATAAGCATTTTTGATTGAGTTCCTTTCCCCGATCCTGGAGGTCCAAATAATACGATACTTAACATAGTATTTTCAGTTTTGTGATTAGTGAATTGCTATATCTCATTTTTTATCTGATAGATATCTTTTAAATTTCTTCCGTACTCATCAAAATCAAACCCGTATCCAATAATGAACTCGTCACTTATCTCCCTACCTATGTATTTGATGTTAAAATCTTTTTTAAATGATTGTGGTTTAAACATTAGGGTGCAAATCTCAAGCGAGGATGGCTCTTTCTTTCTTAGCATTTCAAGAATAAGCTCCATCGTGTTGCCTGTGTCAACTATGTCTTCAACAATAATTACGTCCTTACCCTTAATGTCGCTATTGAGACCAATTAATTCTTTCATCTTCCCTGTTGACAAAAGCCCATCATAGGAAGATACTTTAATGAAACTAATTGTTGGCAGTCCTTCAATTTGTTTGAATAAGTCTGTTCCAAATATAAAAGCACCATTCAAAACAACAATAAAACATATTTCTTTTCCAAGATAATCTCTATTGATTCTCTGGCTTAAAGACTTAATGATTAAATCGATTTCTTGCCTACTAATATACTTCTCAAAGGTCTTGCCCTTAATGTTGATTACTCCCACAAAACTACATTTAAAGTGCAAAGTTAAACTAAAAAGATGAATTACTTAGCAATTAAAGAGCAAATTGCAAAATAGGACAATACTCCCATTGCATTTTTAATGCTTTCTTCATCAATATCTAAAGTTGAGGTGTGTAAATTAGTTATCGGCTTTCCTGCTTTTCTTGTTCCGACCCTAAAATAACAGCTTGGAGCTTTTTGTGCGAAATAAGAAAAATCTTCTGCGGTCATTCTTGCATCAATATTCAATACCTTATCTTCTCCTAAGTAATCTTTTGAAAGCTCAAATGCATACTTAGTTAAGCCTGGATTATTATAAACAAAAGGATATCCATGGTCAATGAAAACCTTTGCCTCAGCAGAAAAAGCCTTTGCAGTTTGAGTTGAAATTTGCTCAATTAAAGCATGGCATTCCTTCCTCCAATCTTCATCAAATGTTCTAATTATTCCTTCCATATGAACAGAATTTGGAATTACATTTGTTCTCCCATCTGCAATAAACTTACCTATTGAAAAAGTTGTTGGAATGGTTGGACTGGCATTTCTTGAAACAATTGTTTGGAGAGCAATCACCACATGCGAGGCTGCAACAATTGGGTCAATGTTTAAGTCTGGAGTTGCACCATGACCCCCTCTTCCAATTATATCAATGTAAATCTCATCAGTTGAAGCCATAGACTTCCCTTCCTTCATGCCAATATATCCACAATCCATTTCGGGAGTGGCGTGAAAAGCAAAAATCTTAGAAGGCAAAACCTCATCGAAAATTCCATCTCTTAACATTTTCAATGCTCCCCCTGGATAAGTTTCTTCTGAGGGCTGAAAAATAAACATAACTCTACCCTCAAACTTATCTCTTAAATCTCTTATTATTTTTATTGCTCCAAGCAAAGAAGACATATGAACATCGTGACCACAGGCATGCATAACCCCATCATTAACCGACTTAAATTCCAAATCAGTTTCCTCCCTAATTGGCAGTGCATCCATATCTGCCCTTAGTGCAACACAATCTTTTTGTGGATTAATTCCTTCAACAAAACCATAAATGCCATAGCCTCCAACGTTTTTCTTATACTTTAAACCAAGCTCATCTAATTTAGAACATATAAACTTAGAAGTGTTTTCTTCAAAAGTGGAAAGCTCGGGGTGTTTGTGAAAATGACGACGATACTCAACAATTTCGTCAAAATACTTTTCAGCAATTTCTTTGATTTCTTCTCTAATTGTGTTGTCCATAATCGTTTCCCTTAGCATTAATTATGATTTAATCTCTTTTTTGTTTTAAAGCACAAAGGTAATCAGTTTTTTATTTTATTCTCAGTTTTAGAATAAGATATTTTCAAATTCAATCTTTTGTTTGAAAATTAATACTTAATTTCGCAGATTAAAGAAATGATTAATCAATGATATGAAAGCAAAGGCAGTTATAATGATTCTTGGGTTGGCAGTCACAACATTATTTATTTCATGTAAGAATGGAGATGGGAAGATTGTTGGGAAATGGCAACATATCCTAACTATTGGAAATTCTAACATAGGCTCCGACACCTTAGATATGACTCAGTATCCTCCTCTTTTCAATACTTTTAGGCAGGATAGCACTTTGTTTATAACAAATGGGCAAAAAGAGGTTAATGTTAGATATTTCATAAGAGATAGTAGTCTATATTCCTATTTATTGGGTGCTGAGGATACTTCAATTATGAAAATAAAGAAGCTAACTAATAAAGAGCTTATCTTAGAGGTTTCAATAGGTGATGGAAGCCAAAGAAAAGAAAATCTCTACTACGAAAGAAAAGACTAAAACCAAGGGAAGAAAACCCTAAAACGCCGTATTAAAATCCTATCTCTTTATATCATTTTACTCAGATGGGCATCTTAGCTTACTCAGATGGGCATCTTAGCAGCGTGAGATGGGCATCTTAGCAAAATGAATCAAAGAAAGAATAATTTAAAGCTAAGAATTAGAAATTTAAAACAGCGATTCAATAAATTGAAATCAAGGTTTAGAAAATTTAATCAAAGAAAGATAGTTAAATATAGGTCATTTCTATCGAGAAAATAACTTTAATTCGTTTTATTTCCGAATATTAGAATTTTTATTTGTATTTTTGCAGATTAATTACTAAATAAAAATATATGACATTTAAAGAATTGGGCATTAGTCCAGAGATCCTCAAAGCAATTGATGAGCTTGGCTTTGAAAATGCTATGCCCGTTCAAGCAGAAACCTTACCAATATTGCTTAATCAAGATGTGAATCTTGTTGCATTAGCCCAAACAGGTACAGGTAAAACAGCAGCCTTTGGGTTGCCAATGATCCAAAAGATGGATTATTCAAATAAAGACACCGAGGTCTTAGTCCTTTGTCCTACAAGGGAACTTTGTATGCAAATTGCAAAAGATTGCCAAAATTACGCAAAATATATAAATGGATGTACTATTCTTCCTGTCTATGGAGGCGCAAGCATAGATATTCAAATACGTGCGTTGAAAAGAGGAGTGAAGATGATTGTCGCAACTCCTGGTAGAATGAATGACCTTATTAATAGAGGTAGAGTAGATATTTCCAAAATCAAATATGTTGTCCTTGATGAAGCTGACGAAATGTTGGATATGGGATTTAAGGATGATTTAGATAATATTCTTAGTCAAGCTCCTGAAAAAAGGAATACTCTTTTGTTTTCTGCAACCATGCCTAAAGAGGTTGAGCGTATAGCTAGTAACTATATGGCAGACGCTGTTAGAATTCAAATAGGAACAAGAAATCAAGGTTCAGATAGTGTTAGTCACTTCTATTACTTAGTTCAAGCTAAGGATAGATACTCAGCACTAAAACGTATCGCTGACTATTACCCAAACATTTACGCAATTGTTTTCTGTAGAACAAAACTTGAAACTCAAGATGTTGCAGACAAATTAATCAGAGATGGTTATAATGCAGATAGTCTTCATGGAGATTTATCACAAGCTCAAAGAGACCATGTAATGAGTCGTTTCCGTCATAAAAATGTTCAATTGCTTATTGCAACCGATGTTGCTGCAAGAGGACTTGACGTAAATGATTTAACCCACGTTATTAACTATAATCTTCCTGACGAATTGGAGCAATATGTTCACCGTAGTGGTAGAACAGGTAGGGCTGATAAATTAGGAATCTCTATTGCTATTATCCACTTAAAGGAAAAGTATAAGATAAAAGATTTAGAGCGTCAAATCAAACAAGAATTCACTAAGGTTCAAATACCAACAGGGAAAGAAGTTTGTACTAAACAACTTTTCAATATGATTGATAAGGTTGAAAATGTTGATGTAAACTATGCTGAAATCGAAACCTTCCTTCCAGATATTATGAAGAAATTGGAGGGTATGGACAAAGAAGAGTTAATTCGTAAGTTTGTATCATTAGAGTTTAACCGTTTCTTAGAATATTATAGAGGAGCACCAGACTTAAATGTTGATGAATCAAGAGGTTCAAGAGACAGAGATGATAGAGGTGGAAGAGATGACAGAGGTAGAGGTAGAGACAGAGGCGACAGAGATAGAGGAGGCGACAGAGATGGCGGTTATAAGGATGGAAACTTCCAACGTCTATTTATAAGCATAGGACATAAAGACAAAGTTGTTCCTCAGCGTATAATTGGAATGATAAACGACTTCACTCAAGACAGAAACATCGAAATAGGCAAGATTGATATCTTAGATAATTTCTCTTATATTGAAGTAGGAGCAGATAAGGCAGATATTGTTATTGAAGCTTTTAAAGATCAATTTGTTCAAGGACGTCCAATCACTGTTGAAATTGCACAACCAAGAAACTCATCTTCAAGAGACAGAGGTGGTTCAGACCGTAGATCAGGAGGAAGATCATCAGGTGGTTCTGACAGAAGATCATCAGGCTCTTCAGATAGAAGATCAGGCGGAAGATCAACTGGCTCTTCAGATAGAAGATCATCAGGTGGTGCTGACAGAAGATCAAGTGATCGTGACAATCGTTCAGGCGATAGAAAAAGATACTAATCCTAAAATAGTTTAGGCAAAAAATTGAATTGGAATGATTTTAGCACCATCGTTATTGTCAGCTGACTTTGGCAATTTGAAAAGAGATATTGAATTAATAAATGAGAGTGAAGCAGATTGGTTTCATATTGATGTTATGGACGGAGTTTTCGTTCCTAACATTAGTTATGGTCAACCTGTAATCAAATATATTAAGAAATATGCGAAGAAACCACTTGATGTACATCTAATGATTGTAGATCCTGATAGGTACTTTGAAGATTTTCAAAAAATTGGTGCTGATATCATAACCATTCATTATGAAGCTTGCCGTCACTTGCATCGTAGCATAACCTCAATTAAGAGTTTAGGTATGAAAGCAGGTGTTGTTCTAAACCCTCACACACCAATTTGCGTTTTGGAAGATATAATCCAAGAATGCGACCTTGTGCTTTTGATGAGTGTTAATCCAGGTTTTGGAGGACAGAGCTTTATTGAAAACACCTACAATAAGATTAAACAGCTTAAAGAATTAATAGATAGGAAATCTCCAAATTGTTTGATAGAGGTTGATGGAGGAGTAAGTCTTAAGAATTATAAAAAATTAATAGCCTCTGGTGCTGATTGTTTGGTTGCAGGAAATGCAGTCTTCGGCGCAGAGGATCCAATTAAAACCATAAAGGAATTTAAGAACTAATTCTTTATGTTTAATATATTCAAATCCAAGAAAAAAGAATTAAGTGAAGATATAGATTTATCTGTACTTGTAACTGATATTCATTCTCATTTTATTCCTGGTATTGATGACGGTTCCAAATCAATGGAAGAGTCAATGTTTCTTCTAAAACAAATGGAAGAGTTTGGCTATAAAAAAGTTATCACAACACCCCACGTATATTATAATAGCTTTCCAGAAGGAATAGAGATATTAGATACCAAGGTAGAAGAGTTGAGAAGAAATGCAAAGTTTAATGGTATTAAGCTACAAATTGAAGTTGGTGGCGAGTATTTATTGGACGATGACATTAGCGAGAGGATAAAAAACAATCAAATAAAAACTTTTTCAGATAATTACGTCTTAATTGAATTTCCAATGACTACTGAGCCTATGGCTTATGAGAAATGGTTATTTGATTTGCAATTAGCTGGCTTTAACTTAGTTCTTGCACATCCAGAACGTTTTCTTTATTTCTATGAGGATAAGAAGAAATACGTATCACTAAAAGATAGGGGGATACTGTTTCAAATGAATATTTGTTCTCTTACAGGATATTATGGGCCTAAGGTTAAGGAAGTAGCTGAGTATTTGATAAAAGAAGATATGATTGATTTAGTTGGTTCTGACTGTCATGGTCAACGCCATATTGATGCAATGAAAAAAGCTCTCCGCTCACCAATACTAAAACAACTGATTGATTCAGGAAAATTGATAAACAATAAATTATAGATTATGAATTCATTATTTGCTATATCTCCTATTGATGGAAGATACAGAAAACAAGTTGAGCCACTGGCTAATTATTTTTCAGAAAAGGCATTAATTAATTATAGGACACGCATTGAAATAGAATATTTTATTGCTTTATGTAATATACCATTAGATGGATTAGTTGATTTCGATAGAAACAACTTTGAAACACTAAGAGATATTTATAGAAACTTCTCTGAAAACGATGCACAAGAGGTTAAAGATATTGAGAAAATAACAAACCATGATGTTAAAGCTGTTGAATACTTTATTAAAAAGAAGTTTTCAGCTCTTGGGCTTGAGAAATGGAATGAGTTTATTCACTTTGGACTAACTTCACAAGATATTAATAATACTGCAGTTCCCTTAAGCATAAAAGAATGTCAAGAAGATGTTTACCTGCCTTTGATTAATGATGTTATTGAACTTTTGGATGAAAAGATATTGGAGTGGGAAGGAGTTCCTATGCTTGCTCACACTCACGGGCAACCAGCCTCTCCTACCATGCTTTCAAAAGAAATCAAAGTATTTTCTTATCGCTTAAAACAACAATTAGCATATTTTGCTCTAATTCCATTTGAAGCAAAGTTTGGTGGAGCAACTGGCAATTTCAATGCTCACAAAGTTACTTTCCCTAAAACTAATTGGGTTTTATTTGCAGATAATTTCTGTTCTGACTTAGGACTTGACCGTCAAACATACACAACCCAGATTGAGAACTATGATAATATGGCTGCTTACTTTGATGCCATTAAAAGGATAAACACTATCTTAATGGACTTTTGTAAGGATATTTGGGCTTATGTTTCTATGGAGTATTTCAAACAAAAGATTAAAGAAGGTGAAGTAGGTTCTTCTGCTATGCCTCACAAGGTTAATCCAATAGATTTTGAAAATGCTGAAGGGAACTTAGGTTTTGCTAATGCAATGTTTGAACACCTTTCATCAAAGCTTCCAATTTCAAGACTTCAAAGAGATTTAACCGACTCAACGGTAACAAGAAATATAGGAGTGCCTTTAGCTCATACAATTATTGCTTTAAATTCAATTATCAAGGGAGTAAACAAATTACTACTTAATAAGCCTGCACTTGAAAGAGATTTGAATAATAACTGGCCTGTTGTTGCTGAAGCTCTTCAATCAATCCTTCGCTCAATTGGATATCCAAATGCTTATGAAGTTCTTAAAGATTTAACAAGAACCAACACAGAGGTAAATGCTGAAACCATTGCTGAGTTTGTTGATGGATTGGATATTAGTGAAGATGTCAAACAAAGGATGAAGGCAATCACTCCAATGAATTATGTTGGGATTTACTAAAAGATTCAAAGCAAAATGAGGAAAAGCTTTAATTGGATATTTGCAAAGCCATACATTATAAATATTATTCTATATTTTATTTTAGTCTGCCTTGCAACCATTTTCTCTATTGCTTCCATTCTTTCTGCCTCTAATTTCCTAAGTGTCCTTTTTGAAGAAGGGCTTACAAATAATGTTGTTGCAAATCCTTCTATATTAGATGATATATTAGGCTATGTATATGATACTATTATTGCATTTGGGAAAGAGAAAGCATTATTTATATTTGGCTCCCTAATCTTTATTATCTATTTCTTTAAGGATGTCTTTACTTATCTTGCATCGTTTATCATTGCATCAGTTAGAAATAGGATGTTAAGGAATATAAGGAATAAACTATTCCAAAAATATGTTTCCCTACCCCTTTCCTATATTAATACTCATAGAAAAGGAGACCTTATTTCAAGAATAAGCAATGATGTTATAGAATATGATGAGAATGTTTTAAGATCAATAATCTCTTTATTTTCAGCAATAATAACTGTTCTGCTATATTTTATTGTTCTTATTTATATTGATTATCAACTAACCCTAACGGTTTTATTAGTTTTCCCTATAGTTTCTGCCTTAGTGTCTTTAGTAAGTAGGAACCTAAGAAGTAGTTCAAAACATCTTCAACAAAAGAACTCTAATCTTGTTTCAATAATTGAGCAGACCATTTCAGGACTTAGGATAATTAAATCACATACAGCAATTGAAATGATGAACGAGAGGTTTGTTCACTTCAATGCATCCTATACTCGTTTAAGAAATGGAATATATAGGAAAGTTGATTTAGCCTCTCCAATGAGTGAGTTTTTTGGAAATGCTATGCTTATTGGACTTTTGCTCTTTGGTTCATCAAGTGTTCTTTCAACATCTCCTACCCTTAGTCCAGAACTATTTATTGTTTATCTTGTTCTTTTCACCCTTATCATTAAGCCTGCAAAAGATATCCCAACTTCTTTCTTTAATATTAAAAAAGGGAAGGCATCTATTGATAGAATTGTTGATATCCTTGAAATTGAAAATAATATTAAAGAGCCTACTAATCCTATTTCCTTCCCAAAATTAGAAAAAGGGATAGTATTTAATAATGTATCATTCTCATATACTAATGAGCCTGTCCTAAAAAATATTAATATAGTATTTGAAAAAGGAAAGACAACAGCAATTGTTGGATCTTCAGGAAGTGGAAAAAGTACTTTGATTGACCTTATTCCAAAATTCTATGAGCCAAGCCAAGGAGAGATATTATTTGATAATATTAATAGTAGAGATATTCACTCAAAAGAAATTAGAAATCAAATCTCAATAGTAACTCAGGACACAATCCTTTTCAACGATACAATATTCAATAATATAACCTTTGGATTTAAAGACTACAGCTTAGAACAAGTTGAAAACGCTGCCAAGATTGCAAATGCACATGAGTTTATTGAGCTTTTGCCTCAGGGCTACGATACAATGATTGGTGATAGGGGTTCTACTCTTTCAGGAGGTCAAAGGCAGAGATTAAGCATTGCAAGAGCTATCTTAAAAAACTCAGAAATACTAATCCTTGACGAAGCAACCTCTGCATTAGATACCGAAAATGAAAGATTAGTTCAAGATGCAATTTCAAGAATAACCATAGGAAGAACTTCAATAATAATAGCTCATAGACTTTCAACCATAGTAAATGCAGATAAGATAATCGTTTTGGATAAGGGAGAAATCAGAGAAATAGGAACTCATAAAGAACTTATTGCAATAAATGGCATCTATTCTAAGTTGTGTAAGATGCAGGAAGTATAGCATTTAACTAAAAAAACTACTATGAAAAAGATATTATTTGTTTGCCTGGGGAATATTTGTCGTTCAGCAGCAGCAGAGGCTGTTATGAAAAAACTAATTGAAGACAAAAATCTAACCAAAGAATATTTTATTGACTCAGCAGGAACATCCAACTACCACGAAGGAGGAAAAGCAGACCCAAGGATGATACAACACTCCTTAAATAGAGGATATGATATTACCAGCATCTCAAGACCAATCAACAAAGAAGACTATTATGAATTTGATTTAATAGTTGTAATGGATGAGGAGAACTTTAGGAATGTAAGGAGTTTTTGCCCAGAAGGAAAGCTATTAGAAAAGATTGTTCCTATGCATGATTTCTTCACTCAGCATAAAGATAAGATTGTTCCAGACCCTTATTTCGGAGGTAAAAAAGGTTTTGAATATGTCTTAGACCTTTTGGAAGATGGCTGCTCGGAGCTATTATCGCAATTAGACAAGAAATAAATTTAATACCGCAATTTCTTATAATATTATCTATCCTATTAATAGGGTTTTTGGACATCTTAGTTTTATCATATCTAATTACTTATTCAAAATTGAAAATCTAAATAAATTTTATCAATAGGATGAAAAAGGGGTTTAAATTTGGATAACTATCCTTTTTAGTGTATTTTTGCAAGTTACAATTCAATTTAGTGTTCAATATATGGTTGAAAATATGTCAATTAACAGAAAGACACAAGAGCTGAAAGCAAGAATGCAGTCTTTACTTCAAGGTGGTGGAGAAAAAGCTATGGAGAAGCAAAAGGCAACTGGCAAGCTAACAGCAAGAGAAAGAATCTTAGAGTTATTAGACGAGGGTTCTTTCCACGAATATGACCTTTTTATCCAACACTCGGGTAAAGATTTTAATATGGATAAGAAGATTCTTCCTGGTGACGGAGTTGTTACAGGTACAGGAACAATCAATGGTTATCCAATTTGTATTTATGCGCAAGATTTCACAGTTGCTGGTGGTTCACTAGGTTATATGCATGCTAAAAAGATATGCAAAATCATGGATCACGCAATGAAGTTTAAGGTTCCTATCATAGGAATTAATGACTCAGGCGGTGCTCGTATTCAAGAAGGTGTTAATGCTTTGGCTGGTTATGGTGAGATATTCTTCCGTAACACAATGGCCTCAGGCGTTATCCCTCAAATATCAGTTATACTTGGTCCTTGTGCAGGTGGTGCGGTTTATTCGCCAGCCCTAACAGACTTTGTTTTCGTTGTAGATAAGATTTCTAAAATGTTTATTACAGGACCTGATGTTATAAAAACAGTTTTAGGAGAAGAAATCTCTCAAGAAGACCTTGGTGGAGCAAGAGTTCATGCTGAAGTTTCTGGTAATGCACATTTCTTTGCAGAAAGTGAAATGGAATGCTTTGAACAAATCAAGGCTCTATTCACTTATATTCCTTGGAATAATACTAAGAAAGCAGAGAGATTTGCTATGAAAAGACCAAAAGCAAAAGACTATAAGATTAATCAAATATTCCCAACAGATCCAGCAAAACCTTATGATGTTAGGCTTATTATAAAATCTATTGCAGATAATTCTGACTTCTTAGAAGTTCATGAGCTATTTGCAAAAAACATTGTTGTAGGATTTGCACGTATTAATGGAGACACAGTAGGCTGTGTTGCAAATCAACCAATGGAAATGGCAGGGGTTTTAGATTGTAACTCATCTGATAAAGCTGCAAGATTTATTCTATTCTGCGATGCTTTCCAAATTCCTCTTATTACCTTTGAAGACCTTCCTGGTTATCTTCCTGGCGTTGACCAAGAACATGCTGGAGTTATTCGACATGGTGCTAAAATCCTTTATGCATTCTCTGAAGCAACAGTTCCAAAGATAACTGTTATTCTAAGAAAAGCATACGGAGGAGGATATATTGCTATGTGTTCAAATCACCTAAAGGCAGACTTTGTTTTTGCATGGCCAACAGCTGAAATTGCAGTTATGGGACCTGAGGGTGCTGCAAACATTATTTTTAAAGCTGAAATTCTTGGAGCAGAAGACCCTGATGCAATGCGTAAAGAGAAAATTCAAGAATACAAAGAGAAGTTTGCCAACCCTTATGTTGCTGCTTCTTATGGATATGTTGATGCTGTAATTCAGCCAAGCGAAACTCGTAAGTATTTAATTCATGCTCTTGATATGACAAGAAGTAAGGTTGTTGAGAACCCATGGAAGAAACATGGTATTCCTCCATTCTAAATAATTATTAGTAAAGAGAATTAAATTATTAAATCGAATTAAATAAAGATTATGTCAGATATTAAACCAGATATTAGAACTCATTATCGCCAATTATATGTTAAGGTTGAACCAGGACAGATATATGCATTTATTCCAGGAACAATTATAGATATATTTGTGAAAAAAGGGCAGAAAGTAAAGAAAGGAGACCCTCTATTTACACTACATGCAATGAAAATGGATAATGAGCTTTGTTCTACAATAGATGGAACAATTGGGGCAATCAATATTAAGGCAGGACAAATCGTTAATAAGAATGATGTTCTGATTGATGTTATTCCATTAGGAGTTAAAATTGAAAAACCTTCCACTCCAAAACCTGCAGCAGACAAAAAAGAGACAGTTGACAAGAAAGAAACTGCGGAAAAGAAAGAAACTAAGAAATAGAAAGAAGTATTTATTTTCTAATCCTACTTAGAAAGAATCTCTTTAACCCTTGAAACTAAGCTATGCGAATCAATTTTGCATAGCTTTTGTAGTTCTAAGACAGAGCCATGTTCAATAAACTTATCCTTAATTCCCATTCTAAATATAAAGTTCTTATATCCCTTATCAGTTGCATATTCCGAAACAGCAGAACCAAACCCACCATTTTCAACACCGTCTTCTATTGTAATGATATTGTCAAAATTAGCAAAGACCTCTTCAAGCATAGTTGCGTCGATTGGCTTTAAGAAACGCATATTATAGATAGATACTTCAATTGACTCCTTAGCAAGCTCATTTGCTGCAATAATAGCATTTATTCCAATAGCGCCTATTGACAAGATAGCAATATCCTTACCCTCTCTTATCTTTTCTCCCTTACCAATCTCAATTGTTTCAAATTCATTTCTCCAACTCTTCAAATAACCCTTACCCCTTGGATAACGAATAACTAATGGAGAAGTCAAGCCCTTTTGAGCAGTAAACATCATATTCCTTAGCTCACTTTCATTTAAAGGAGCAAAGATTGTTAGGTTAGGAATAGCACGAAGATAAGCCAAATCAAAAACTCCATGATGAGTTGCACCATCTTCACCCACAAGCCCTGCACGGTCTAAACAAAGAATAACAGGAAGGTTTTGAAGAGCAACATCGTGAATGATTTGGTCATAAGCTCTTTGTAGGAAAGAAGAATAAACATTACAGAAAGGAATTAAACCATTTGCTGCAAGCCCTGCTGAGAAACAAACAGCGTGTTGTTCTGCAATGCCAACATCAAAACACCTATTAGGGAAAGTCTCCATAAACTCATTCATAGAGCAACCCGAAAGCATAGCAGGAGTAATTCCCACAATCTTTTCATTCATCTTTCCAAGCTCAACCAAAGTTTCACCAAATACATCTTGGAATTTACTTAGGCAATCATCTCCTCCACTATCACATTGTTCCCTTTGACCAGTCTTAGGATTGAAAACACCAGGAGCATGGTAAGTTATTGGATTGTCTTCGGCAGACTTCAAGCCTTTTCCTTTTTTTGTAATGATATGCAAAAGTTTAGGACCCTTAATCTTCTTTAAGTCTTCAAGGGTTTTAACCAAAGAAAGGACATCATTTCCTTTTATGGGGCCAAAATATCTTATCCTAAGAGCTTCAAAGAAATTGCTCTTGCCTGAGAAAACGGATTTAGTTGCAAATAAAACACGGTTAGCTAAGGTCTTAGGCTTATTATATGCAGGAGAGTTTCCTCCCAACATATTCCATAACTTATTCTTAACCCTATTATAAGTTGGTGAAGTAGTCATAAGGGTAAAGTATTCACCCATTGCTCCCACCTTCTTATCAATCGAAATGCCATTATCGTTAAGAATAACAAGCATATCACAATCGGTAGTTCCTGCGTGGTTAAGGGCTTCAAAAACCATTCCACCCGTCATCGAGCCATCCCCAATAACTGCTATATGTCTATTATTAAGATTTCCACTAATCTTATCTGCCATAGCCATACCCAAAATTGCAGAAATAGAAGTTGAGGAATGCCCTGTTCCAAAGCAATCGTACTTACTTTCTTCAATCTTTGGGAAACCGCTCAAGCCATTTAGTTTTCTAATGGTATGGAACTTATCTTTTCTTCCAGTAATCAGTTTATGGGAATAGGCTTGGTGCCCAACGTCCCAAATAAGTGAATCCATTGGAATATCATAAACATAGTGTAGAGCAATAGTTAGCTCAACTGTTCCGAGTGAAGACCCAAGATGACCAGGGTTTTCAGCCAAAACATCAATAATATAATTCCTAACCTCTTTACAAAGCTGAGGCAATTGACTCTTAGACAATTTCTTTATGTCCTCCGGGTAATTAACATTCTTAAGCAATTCCCCTTGATTATATTCTTGCATATCTTTTTCTTCTTGTAAAATGCAAATATACACAAAATACAAATAGATATACCAAATATGAGTTTAATGAATTTGGGTTCTTAGAGCAAAAAACAAAGAATTATGAAATTAAAATGAGGGAAGAAATTATTAAAACAAAGAAAGAAAATCCTAAAGTGAAGAAAGAAAATCCTAAAACGCCGTATTAAATTATTCTTTCAAAGAGTCATTTTGCTGAGATGTACATCTTAGCTTACTGTGATGTACATCTTAGCTTACTCCGATGTACATCTTAGCACGCTGTGATGTACATCTTAGCAAGATTAAACAAAGGTATAGAAATTTAATGCTTGATTCTACTGATTTTAAACAAAGTAAGGAGTAAATATTTAGCCCCCTACTCTCTTTACTTTATAACCCTCTGAAATCAGTAAAGCCATTACTTTTTCTCTATGGTCGCCTTGTATTAGTATCTCTCCATCTTTGGTATTTCCTCCTACGCCACATTTGGTTTTAAGCATCTTTCCTAATGTTGAAAGGTCTTCTTCTGAGCCAATAAATCCTGTTATAAGGGTAACTTTCTTGCCTCCTCTTTGCTTTTTGTCAAGCTGTACTTTAAGATTTTGCTGATTGGAAGGAAGGGTTTCAGAGGTCTCCACTTCAGATGTTTCGAATTGGAAAGATGGGTTCGTTGAATAGACTATACCAACTCGGTTCTTTGCTGTCTTTGCCATTATCTTCTGGGATTATTACATTTAATGATTTATGGTTGATTGAGAAATTTAATTCTCTTGCCATTAGTTCTGACTCTCCATCAAGGTTTACTAATCTTGATTCGTTATTTATTACTTTTATGTTTTGTGCCTTAAACGACCTAACGTAGATTGACTTGTCGAAATTCCTAAAAAACAGGAGTTGTGCAGTCCATGGTAGCATAATAATTGGCACTTTCTTAACTATACTTACTTGAATATATCCGTCATCTACCTTTGCCGATGGTGCAATGATGGTATTGAATCCAAATTGGTTGCTATTGGCAAAACTTATGAATAAAGCCTCTGTCTCAATCTCCTGTCCATCAAATTCAATTACGTATTTCTTTGACTCATAGAAAGGATAGTGTTGGAGAATTAGGGAGAAGTATTTATTAAACCCCCTTGTCTTTGTCTGCCTGAACTCTTTTGCAATTAGGGCATCAAAGCCTACTCCTGCAATTGAGGCATAAATCTTATTATTTACTTTTATTGTGTCTATTGTTGCCCTCTTATTCTTATTCAAAACCTCTATCGCTTCGTCTATATTGAGGGGGATGTTTAGTGTTCTTGCAAGTCCGTTACCACTTCCTGCTGGAATTATTCCTAAGGTTACGTTTGTTCCAATTAGTCCTTTAACACAGTCATTAATTGAGCCATCTCCTCCAACCGAAACAACAATATCAACATTTCTCATTGCTGCTTGAAGGCTTAGAGCTGTTGCGTGGTGAGCATATTCGGTATATGCAATTTCGTAGTCAAACAAGTTTAAGTCTAAGACCTTTTCTATGGACTCTTCTACTTTCTTTTGCTTGCCTATTCCCGAAACTGGGTTGATGATAAATAATATCTTATCTTTTTTCATCTTTAATAACTAGTGAGTTTTCTATTAGTCGTGTATTGTATTCTTGAATTATCGCTTGTATTGTTAGTGTCATTTTCTTTAATAGCTCTTTGTTTTCTTTCCCTATGTCTTTTTTTGCATTTATATCAGTAGGCAAGAAATATAGTTTGGACTCTAAGCCCTCGTTGTACTTGCAAAGATAATCCCCTTCTCTTAACATATATTCTCCATTGACATATAAGACATAAGGTTTATCTCCTTTTGAAAGGGCATCTTTTCCAAATGCAACAAAGGGTTTCTTATAGCCTATCATAGACATTGCTGTTGGTAGGATATCTGCTTGTTGCATATTTATATTTGTGTTTAAACCTTGTTTTAATTTAGGATGATAGAAAATTATTGGCACTTTGAATTTTCCTAAAAGGGTTAAATAGTCTTCCTGCTGTGTTGCTGCGGAATGGTCTGCTGTGATAATAAATAATGTATTCTCAAACCAAGATGTTTTTTCTGCCTCTTCAAAAAATCTTTTTAAGGCATAGTCTGCATAACCTACAGTTTCGTGAACGATCATAGTACCCTTAGGGAAGCGATCCTTGTGTTGAGGGGGGATTGTGTAGGGATGATGTGAGGAAAGGGTGAAAACAGCTGATGTGAACGGTTCTTTGTAGTGGTCAAGCTCTCTAACCATATATTGTAGGAAGGGTTCGTCGAATATTCCCCAATTTCCGTCATAGTCTTTGTTGTTATTGTATTCTCTTCTTCCGTAATAATCATCGTAGCCTATGTTTTTGGTGAAGGCATCAAAGCCCATTGAGCCATTATATCCACCATGGAAGAAAGATGTTTTGTAGTTAAAGGGTTTAAGTAGGGATGCAAAAGAAGAGAGGTTATTGCTGCCGTATTGAGATGTTATAAAAGATTCATCATTGAGAAGTGGAAGGGATGAAAGCACTGCTGGAACTCCGTCAATACTTCTTTTTGCATTTGCATAACCGTTGAAAACAATTGATTTCTTAGCCAAAGAAGATAGAAAAGGAGTGTATCCATTCATATATTCCTCAGAATAACTCTCTACAATTATTACTACAACATTTGTTTTCCCTATTTCCAATGGCTGAGTGAAAAGACTATCTGTTTGTTTTGATGTTGGATTAATGATAGGGTTGAAATAGAGCCTTAACTCCTTTTTATCCTTAAAATATGTCTTTGGTTCAACTCCTGTTCTGCCCCATGTTCTGTAGAGGGCGAAGGGAGTGTTTAGAACAAGTGGTGTATTTTGGCTTGAGGTGTAGTAGTTAGCATGAACAATGCCTAAGGGGCGTAGTTGTAGTCCTCCTCTTTGTCCAATAAAGAAAAGACCTGCTAAGAGGATAAATAGGGCTGTGTTTTTAAGATACCATTTCTTGTCAGCTATTATTAGTTCTGAAGTGTATTTCCTATCAATTAGCTTTCTAAGGAAGTGGAAAATTAGGTTTAGGACAACGAATATAAGGACTATATGCCAGTAGTCTCTTGCAAATTGGGGTATTAATTCTTTAAAATCTCCTCCAACTCCAAGGTAGTTGAAGAAATCGTAGGTTATTCTCTTATATGTGAATTTATAATATGCTAAGTCAATGCAGTTAAGTGCTAAGATAATGTTTGTTCCAATCACATAGAAAGCATTATATACTCTTTTATAGTATTTGTTTTCTCTTAGTGGGATTGGCAGAAGGCTTAGGACGATGAAGAAAGAAAGGAATACAACGATGGATGATATCCCAAAACGGAGTGAGCCTATGAATATTGAAATGAAATCAGAAAACCCATCTATAGAAAATATGGATGAGTTTAGTAGATACATTGCTAATTGGGTTAGAATTAACAAACCCAATGTTAGAAGGAATTTTAGTATAACTGATATCTGTAATTTCATTTCTTAATCTTATTATAATTACAATTACTTATTAGGTTTATAGGATGATTCTCTAAGAATTTCTCTTGCATTCTTTGTTTCAAACATTTCTTTTAGGGTTTTATTCTTCCCTTTCATATATTTCTCAACAATCTTATAGCCAACATAATCACCCAATCTTGAAGGAGAACCTTTTAAACCCTTTGTTGTTGGTCCATCATTAATAATACTCATATACTTTGTCCTATCCTTTGAGTATAGAAGCTCATTTTGTACGATAAAACCCCAGATATTGTATTCATTTTTTTCAGCCCAGTCCATCTGTTCTTGACTATAACGGAATAGACTATTTAGGGAAGATTTTGGAAGCAGTTGTTTTAATGCGTAATAGTACTTTCCTCTTTCTATCATGATATCGCATAGTGAGGCCTCGTGGCTTTGCTCCATAAGAGGGATGTCTTGGGTTATAACATCTCTAAGATATACATTCATTATATCAGGAACTATATAAGCGGAGTCGAGCATTGTCATTATGTATTTTGGATACTGACTATAGAATTGATTATCCTGCAAGTCGTTTATGCTATATAGGTCAATTGCAATTGTTATAAAGTCTTCTTGGGCTACAATCCTCTTTGAATATGAATAGGAGAAATCGGCTGGTCCAAACATAAAGGAATAGATTTTTGGTATCTTACAATTAGGGTAGTCCTCAATTAGGATAGAAAAAGCATTTGTTACCTCGTTTGAAACCCAATCTAAACTCTTATAACGATTTTTCACACTCTTATAAGCGGAAAGCATCATTGTGTCTTCTGCAAAATCACTAATCATCTGGAAGTATTCTGCATCGTCTAATGTTGTATTGAAAAGAGGTTTATAGTTTTCGAAATTAGCTTGCAAATGTGCTTTAAGGTCTTTTTGGCTTTTATCAAATAGGACATCCTCAAACCTATTAACGCTCATTGTTATTTCATTTCCAGTTTTGGGGTCAATAAGAGTTGCTTTCTTATCTTTTGAACAAGAAGAAAATAGAATAAGGCTTATAGCTATAAATAAAAATATCTTTTTCATTGATATGAATCTATTGAGTAATAAAATTAAGTGAAAAACTAATTATTTAGCTTCTATTCTGCGTAATGCCTTTTCTTAAAGTCTTCTCTTAAGAATTGCTTTGCCTCTTTTATTGGAACTTTAATCTCTGTTGGACCATAAACATAAGCTCTTATATCATAGTCGCCATAAGAGAAAATAAGATTAACAGAATCAAAATAAACAATAGGAGAAATGATAAAGTCTTTTGAACTTTCAACATCAAATAGGTTTAAGTCCGATATTTGTTTTGCTTTTTCTTGTTTCATCATTTGATTAAGCAAAATCTCTTTTAAACTAAGGTTATCTTTTATATTAGGTATAAATATATCTTCAGTATTAAGTTTCTTTCCTAATGTGAAGTCATAGACGAAATAATACTTTAATTTATTTGGGTGAGCTCCACCTGTATAGTATTCTTCGTTGATTATATAACTACATAGGGTCTTATCAATATAGACAAAATTAGAATTAAGATGTGTCCACATATGATTTGATCCTCTATCTTCTTTCAAATGACTTACTCCTGGTTCTTGGAAGAAATCAGTTTTCTCAAGCATATATAAGTTGACTGAAGTCTCTAAGTCTGTGGTGTCTATATTTACATTGAAAAGAGATTCGATTATTGTTTTTCTAAGCCTGCAAGCAACAGTATCTTCTAAACATTTAGGCAACTGAATGCTGATATCAAACTTATAATTAGCATATTTAGGATTGTCTTCATAGAATTTGGTATGGCTAATCTTAAACTCTTCAAACTCCATTTTATCTACTGAAGTCCTTGTTTTATTACATCCTATGAAAAATAAAACAATTGATAAGAGAACTAATAAATTCCTCGTTTTCATAATCCTAAGTATTTTATTTTTAATTCTTTTTATTCATCCTCAGAAACATATTGCGTTCCTCTTGGATTCTTTATTCTAATACTATCCATTTGTTCATTACCCTGGAATCCATCTCCATAAGCAATGCCAGACAAACTACTACGCATTACTTCTTTGTCCGAAACTATTGTTTTAAGAGTTTTATCCCAAACTAATTCTTTACAGAAGATTGTATCTTTATCTTTATAGTTAATTATTTGGATGCTATCTCTTAGATAAACTTTGTTGCTATTATTATAGTTAATTGCATACTTAGCTACTAAGGTTGACTTAACGGTTAAATCATTATTATAGAACCATACCTTAAGTCCTTTTGGAAATTCCATTCTTGCACTGTCGCCATCATAATTATATATGATTGGAGCTTTTATTTGCACTTCTACTTTCCCGTTTTGACTTCTTAGTATATCTGCAAACTTAACAATTTGAGTTGGTTTTCCTATTAGTCCTTTTTCTCCTGATGGGCTTTTACCCTTGCAACTATTTAAAAACAAAAGTGAAGATAAACCTATAATTATCCATAGATTTATCTTCACAATTTGATTTATATATTTATTGTTTTTCACAAAGGTTTTAGAGATTATCTTAATCTAACAGTTGTGGACTCTCCTATCCAACATCCAACTGAATAGGACTGACCGTTTGCAATTTCATAGAAGAATGCACTTTCAGTTGTTGGCCATTGACCTACTGCAGTACGCATTAGTGACTCGCATTTATCAGCAATTGAAGGGTCAAGTGATTTAGCTCTTGCTGCCTTGTCGTATGCTGCCCAAGCTGCTCCTCTGATTTTTCCTTCATGTGATGCACAAGATGCTGCTGAACTTAAATACATTGTTGCAATAAAGTAAAGAGCTTCTCCTTCTTTTGATTTGTCGAATGAAGAAACTTGGTAGAATGCTGAACGAGCTGCTCCGTATTGGTCTGAAGCCATAAGCATTTGAGCCCATAACATACAAGCTTTTGCTTTTGCATCAATATCGTCTGCTTTATCCAGAGATTCTTTAAAATATATTGCTGCATCTCTTGTGTTTCCCTTTCCTGCAAGCATTTGTCCCATCATAAAAGCTGACCTTGAGGTTGGTTCTAATTTATGTAGATTTTCTGTCGCACTAAAGAACAAATCTGATTTAGTACATCCTTTTCTTTCTAAATTAGTTGTAATTTTTTTAAGTATCTCTATATTATTTGGTTCTTTATCAAATTTAGGTTGATACATTGGAATAATTTTATCACAAGATGCAAATGGTTCAATGATTTGTTCAATTGCTGCAATATAGTCTTTGATATTTCCTTCAGACTTTGCATCACCTGCTTCCAATGCTTGTTTTCTTGAAAATTCTAAGGCATCAGATGAGAAATCATAAGCATCAAAAAGAGGTGACATTTGAGCCTCATTTGCAGAAATAGAATGAAGGTAATCAAAACAAGCCTTTAGATATAGTGGTTTATACTGGTCATCAAGTTCAACCCCTTTTTCTCCACTCTTTTGAACAGCTTCCATATAAAGGTTATATACTCTTTCTTTTTCTGTTGGCCTAAGTTCTGAAAGGTCTTTTGCCTTACGTGCTATATTATTAGCTTCTTGTCCAAAAGCGATTGTTCTCTTGTCATAAAGAGACATTAGCTCATCGATATATCTTTGTTGGTCTTGTGGGGTTTGAGCTTGAACAATAAGGTTCTTTAGAATTACTGCACCACGAATATATAGGTTTACGTGATTGTTTGGACATGCTGTAACTGCACTTCTCCATGGTTCGTAAGCATCTTTATAGTTTTTTTGCTTGTAAAACTCTTGGTATAGAGAGTTATTCATTATGCAATCTATACTGTCTTTTGGCGTTTCTCCGTATTGTTGAGCAAACCCTTTTGTAGTAATACTTAATACTACTGTTAACATTAATAGTGTTAAAATCTTTTTCATCTTCTTTTTGCTATTCTATTTTTGTTTTATTGATATTTTTTATTGGTATTTTCTCTTAAAGAACCACATGTCTTTAGCCGAAAAGGATAAGCCTAAACGGAAATAATCTTCTTGAATTAAATTATTATCTGTCGTTCCTCTTTTTACATATTCAAAGCTTAGGTTTATCATTGTGTTGGATTTCTTTATTGGGAATCCAAATCCACAACTTATTCCTAATTGACTTATTCTTGTGTCATTAAGTTCTAACATTCCATTATCGTAGAAAAAGCCAAAACGATAGATTGATTTCTTAAAGAAGTTGCCGTAAGCATCAGGTTTCCATTCTCCTCCAACTGAAACCTTCAAGTTATTAACTAAGTTATTGTTTTGATATCCTTCTCTTGGGAAAACAAAATCAGACCATGTTTCATACTTACCATCTATTCCAACAAAGAACTTATTTGGTCTTTCGTAGGAGAAGCCAAGCCCTATGGTTGAAGGATAGGTAATTGAATTATTTGTTTTTGTTTCTAATACCGAATCTTTCAGATATTCTAAACCTCCTGCTGTGGTGAAGGTATAGCTTGAAAGTATATTATTTGTTGGGTATTTAGAAAGGTAATCATATACTATTCCTATTCCTAATTTATCTCCATTTTTAAGTGGTTGGAAGTATTGAACACCTAAGCTTAAATTAAAAGCTCTTACGTGATAGTTGTTCTCAACTCTTGAAGAATACATATATGAAGAGTCAGGGAATGATATTGTTGAAGATTTGTAGTAGTTCCCAAACACATATTCGAAATTAACTCCAAATGATAAATTCTTCACTGGCTCATACGCAAATCCTAATACTGCTTTGTTTAATCCTCCATCTGCAATATATGTTTCTCTGTATTTACCTACATCAGGAGATACATCGTCTTTAACCGTTGTGAAATTAACAGAAGACATAGGCATTATTCCCAATGCAAAATTAAGTTTTTTACCTACTGGAAATCCAATTAGAATATGAGATAGATTTGTATTATTACCCGTTGATTTATATTGGTTTTCTTTAAGGGTTACCCATTCAGAATAGAAACCTATATCAAATACTAAAGATGATGTATCTATTCCTGAATAGGAAGCTGGATTCATATAGTTTATGGAGTTGTTTCTTTGGTAACCATAGCCAACTCCTCCCATAGCATTATTGATTGTATTGTTAAAAGTGTTGGTGTTTCCTATCCCATAGCGAGAATAAGGAGAGCTAATAACATTTTGAGCTTCAGCTAAATTAGGAAATGCTGCAAGTATTGCAACAAAAACTAATAGATAATTAATTTTTCTTTTAAGCATTAGTGTCAAGTATAATATTTAAACCAAGAAGAACTAAATGCTCTTCAAGTATTGTGTTTTCTTTAAAATAGGTTTGGAGATATTTTGCATCTCCCCCTGTAAATAATATCTTAATATCAGGATAAATAGACGAATAATATCTAACAAAACCTTCTAATTCCATTATCGTTCCATTTAATACTCCTGACTTAATTGAACCCTGAGTATTAGCTCCTATTATATCTTCTTTTTGAAATTTATCATTTATTAACGGTAAAGATTCGGTAAAAGTATTTAATGACTTATATTTCATATTAATCCCTGGAGATATTGAGCCTCCGTAATAATTACTTTCCTTATCAATAAAATCAATTGTTATGCAAGTACCTGAATCAATAACTAAACAATCATCTTCTGAAAACAAACTCTTAGCTCCAATAACTCCTGCCAATCTATCCTTTCCCAAAGTTTTAGGAGAAAGATAATGATTTATTATTGGAAAAGATAAGTCTTCATTCATATTGACAAGCTTAGTCTTTTGTTTTAAATACTCTATTATATCTCTTTTCTCATTATCAGTATCGGCTACGGAAGAATAAATAGATTTTCTTATAGTTGGAAACCTATCGATTATGTTTTTGATATCGTTAAGAGAAATCAAGTCGTATGATTCAACAAGGAACAGTGTTCTTGATGAAAAAACAGCAACCTTAGCTCTCGTATTACCTATATCAATCACTAATCTCATTAAAGCTATTCTTGAATTATATCTATAGAGTTTATTTCTTCTTTCTTCTGGTCAATATCTTTATTCCCTTTATTTATTGAACTGTTCTTTTGAAGTCCTTCTAAGGGTAGATTGAACTTTGCATTAAGTTCGTTGAAGTTTTTATATTTTAAATATTCTTCTCTGTCCATCCAACAATCATCAATATCAAGAGGATTATGCTGTCCGTCAAAAATAGCATAGGTTTTCTTTATTATATCATTATTTTCATTAAAGAAATACTCCGAAAGCTCAAAAGCAACTTCTGCACAAACAGATTTAAAGGTGCTATAATGCCTTATGAACATTATTCCATTTCCGTTTTCATCAAATATATTCTCGTATATATAATCCCAAGCCTGATTTTCATTTAATATCATCTCTCTTACATACAAAACCTTGTCTGTGTTTGGATGAAAAACAACTTCAAACTTCCTATCTATATTTAATTTATTAAGTCCATCAATTGTTGGCAAGATTTCACTCTCTCCCACTATCCTTGAAAAATGATAAACTAAACTATCTTTGTCTCTTAATATATTAATGTAGCTTAGCAATTCTTCTGAAAACTTTACCGATTGCTTACTAACCTCATCCCTAACTTCAATTTCCATTGATTCCTCATCATCTTCAAGCTCATCTAATCCCAATTCTGACTCAACAATATAATCATTATTATAATTATTAACCGAATCTATCTCTTGAGAGAAGGCATTGATAGAACATAAAAATAAAAGAACAATTAGAACCCTAATCTTCATAAAAACCCTTTCTGATAATAGTAAATGTAGTATAAATTGTAGTATTAGTCAATATCCTCTGCAAACATTGGATCCCATGGTGGAAGCATTGTAGGCTTTTGATTTAATATATTAAGTATCTTTGAAGGAACGTATTTTCTATCAACAACCAAACGGAACATATATTCATTAAACCACTCATCAGTAATAATCAAATGTCCTTGAAATCCTGCTGAAGAACCCCAACTATTTTCAACTAACCATTTATTAGATTTGTTTTCTTTGTTTAAATCAACAGCACAAAGGGTCATAGCGTGAGATGAACCACTTGCAAGAGTTTGAATTCTTTGAGATTTATCCATTGAGAAGCTTGTTCCCATTAAAGAAGAATAATCATAATTATTTACATCCAATAAACCTTTTGATCCATTATAGAACTTACCAACATCACATGAGAAATACATCATTATTGAGTCTTTAATGGAAGCAATAGCCATTTCCTTAATGTCCTCTATTGGCAAATTAATATATCTCCAATTGAAACCATCAGCAACATGTCTGTCGTTCTCAATCTCATAAAGTTTATTGTATGGACGAGTTGGATCATTCATAAGCATAACATAAGTCTTAGTTAAATCCTTTCCAATATATTTATCGAAGAATGATTTAGGAGTATATTTCTCTGTTGAAATTTCCTTACCTGATGCATTACGAAGCGTATAAGTAAATTCACTTACTGGCTCACCATAAGCAAGAACTAACATTCTATATATTTTAGAAAGCATGTCAACCTTCTTCGTTTCTAAGTCTTTTGCAGTAGAACCTCTTAGCTCCAAAGCATATTCTTTTAGTTTAAGAGTTATTAGATTAGATATTATTCTTGTGTTTTCTGAATTGTAGGTCTCAGGTTGAACACTTGAAGGAACAAGTCCGTATTTCATAACTAAATCACTTACCCCTGTAAATTGACCACCATCTGAAAGCACATTATTTAATAGCCAATTATTATGTTTGCTATCTAAGGGTTCATCTTTATGTTTGATGATAAGTGAAAGAAAGAGGTTTGATTTTTCTAATTGGTCATAGAAAAACAAATGATTGTGGGAGAAATTAAATTCACCTAAATTATATTTAGCAATCATTTCTGCTCTAAGCACATTGAAGCCGCTAAACATCCAACATCTTCCTGATGATTTTTGATCAGAAATACCTTTTGTCTTAACTCTATTAGAGAAATAAGTATCGTAATTTGCTTGGTTATCATAGCTAATAACCAATTTATCAATTGAATTGCTTGTAATTGCATTTTGCAAAGCCTTATCTTGAGCTGTGAAATTATTCGCTTTCTTAATCTTTTCAAGCATTTGAGGATTAATCCCATCATTTTGAGAAAAAGCCATAAAGCTCAGTAAGCAAGCAAGCGATAATACTATAATTTTTTTCATCTTCTATCCTTTTTTTATTCTTTCCTATTTTTCCATTCTACTTGGAAAACAAGCTTCGTATTTAACTTTATAATCTTTAATGTTTCCGAAATCTTCGTCATCAATAATTATATCTCCCTTAGTCACTACACCTACAGCACAACAAGGAACTCCTGTCAAACGAATCATATCTAAGAAAGCATCTTCTTTTTCTGGGTCAATAGTAACGACTACTCTTCCTTGTGCTTCTCCAAATAAGTATGAGTCAAGACGAACCTCACTATCAGTTAAGATATCAAAGCCATAATTATTTGGAATTCCAGATTCAATTAGGGTTGTAAATAGACCTCCGTCACTAATATCGTGAGCTGAGGCAATAAGTCCTTCAAGAATTAATCCATTTAATGTATGGTGAAGATTATATTCTTCTTCTATATCGAAATATGGAGCTGGTGAAAGCTTAATTCCTTTATATGAATATAAGTATTCTGAACAATTAATATCATCAACAACATGACCTAAAAGATAGATAGTTTGACCAACTTCTTTAAAGTCTAAAGTAGTTTGAAGTTTCTTTTCAACCACACCAATCATCCCAATTACTGGAGTTGGGAAAACAGATTCAACTACACCATTCATTGAAGATTGATTATAGAAACTTACATTTCCTCCTGTTACTGGAGTATTAAATCTCCTACAAGCTATTCCCATACCTTTTATTGCATTTTCAAACTGCCAATAGGTTTCAGGGTTATATGGGTTTCCGAAATTACAACAGTTAGTAACTGCCAAAGGCTCTCCACCAGAACAAACAATGTTTCTGGCTGCTTCAGCAACCGCAATTTGTGTTCCAATTTCTGGATTAGCATGAACATAACGACCATTACAGTCAGTTGTCATTGCAATTGCAGTTTCAGTTCCTTTAATATTAACTATTGCTGAGTCAGAAGGACGGTTTGTTGACATATTACGAGTTCCTACCATAGAATCATATTGTTGGTAAACCCATCTTTTTGAAGCAATGTTTGGATGTCCAAGAAGGAAGTGACCTATTTTTTTACATTCTTCTAAATCTGGATCCTCAAGCTCATCAATATTAAACTTAAATGTTTCAGCAAAATATGCAGGTTCTTTCGATTCTCTATCATATTGAGGAGCTCCTCCACCCAAAACAAGGGTTGAAGCAGGAACATCAGCAACTAATTCACTGTCCCAATAGAAATTTAGTCTATCTCCATCGGTTACTTCACCAATATGAGCACAGTTTAAATCCCATTTCTTAAATATCTCTTCAACAATCTTTTCTTGTCCTTTCTTAACACAAACCAGCATTCTTTCTTGACTTTCTGAAAGCAAGATTTCCCATGGTTCGATATTCTTTTGACGAAGTGGAACCCTGTCTAAATGAATATCCATACCACATACTCCTCTTTCACTCATCTCACTGGTTGAGCAAATAATGCCTGCTGCTCCCATATCCTGCATTCCTATTATTGCACCACTCTTGCCCAATTCAAGGCTCGCCTCTAATAATAGTTTTTCTTGGAATGGGTCACCCACTTGAATTGAAGGAATGTCGTCGGCTGAGTTTTCTGTAATTTCAGCTGAAGCAAAACTTGTTCCATGAATGCCATCCTTACCTGTGGAAGAACCGACTATGTAGATAGGGTTTCCTTTTCCGGTAGCAATTGCAGAAATCAAGTCATCCTTTGACATAATCCCAACACTCATCGCATTAACTAAAGGATTATTTTCATAACATGGATCAAAAAACACTTCGCCTCCAACAACTGGAACTCCAAAAGCATTTCCATAATCACCAATTCCCTTTGTAACACCTCTAAGTAACCATTGGGTATGAGGATTATCTATATCTCCAAAGCGAAGTGAATTCAATTGAGCAATAGGACGAGCTCCCATTGTGAATATATCTCTATTTATTCCACCAACTCCTGTTGCAGCACCTTGGTAAGGCTCAACCGCAGAAGGATGATTATGTGACTCTATCTTAAAAACGCAAGCTAGTCCATTTCCAATATAAACCATACCTGCATTTTCTTCTCCAGCCTTAACCATTAGCTGTTCTCCTTCACGGGGTAGGGTCTTTATTTGTTTAATTGAATTCTTATACGAAGCGTGTTCACTCCACATAACTGAATAAATACTTAACTCTGTGAAATTAGGGGTGCGTCCAAGGATGCCACAAATTTGTTCATACTCTTCTGGCAATAGCCCTAATTCTTTAGCAGTTGCAACGTTAACGGATTGATTCTTTATCATAGAAACTTAATATTTTTAAAGTGCAAAGTTAGTAAATTCAGCTCAAAAGCCTAACAAAAAACCTTCTATTTTACATTAATTAGAAAAACAATGATAATTTTGCAACGATTAGAAGGCTATTTTAATCAAATTAAATTCTTTGGATAAAACGATTTTAAAAATATGATGTTATGATTCTTAGAACAGAAATAAGTCCTAAAAAAACTCTTAATCCCATTTCTCACTCCGAGTCCATTGGTTTGATTGGCTCCTGCTTTACTCAGTCAATTGGGAACAAACTAATGCAAACCGGCTTCACAACCGACATTAATCCTTTTGGCATAATATATAACCCAATCACCATTTCAGACTGTCTTGAAAGCATTTCCACTAAGAGATTTCTAAAAAATGAAGACTTAGTTTTTACTGGAGATTTTTTTAAATCCTATTCTCACCATGGGGATTTTAAATCTGAGACCAAGGAAGGGCTTTTAGAACAAATAAACTCTCGAATTGAAGAAAGCAATAAGTTTATCAAGGACGCAAAATGCCTAATCCTAACTCTTGGCTCTGCTTGGGTTTATCTGCATAATGACACAAATAGAATAATGGGCAACTGCCATAAAATGAATGCTAACCTCTTTACAAAAAAACTACTATCTATTTCTGAAATTTCTGAAAGTCTGAAAAATAGTATAAACTTATTTTTTGCTAATAATAAGGATGATGACTCCAAGGTCATAATTACCATTTCCCCAATTAGGCATTGGAAAGATGGATATAGGGAAAATCAAATAAGTAAGTCTATCCTGCATTTGGCAACTGAAGAAATTTGCAAAGAAAATCCAAGAATAGAGTATTTCCCTTCCTATGAAATTCTTATGGACGACCTAAGGGATTATAGGTTTTACGCTGACGATATGCTACATCCAAATAATTTAGCAGTAGATTATATTTGGGAGAAATTCCAATCAACTTATTTCAATCTTAGTACAACAGAACTTGCAAAGCGTTTTGAAGATTTGCAAAGGATGAAAGAACATCGAGTTTTTAATCCAAATACCAACTCACACAAAGCATTTCTTAAGAAGATTGAGGCTTTGGAACAAGAACTTAGAGTAGAGAAAAACAAATAATATATAAGGATAATGAATAAAGGATTTGAAATAGAGGTTTGCGTTAGTTCGATTGAAATGGCTATTGAGGCAGAAAAAGGGGGTGCAGATAGGATTGAACTTTGCTCTGCCCTAAGCGAAGGAGGACTAAGCCCTTTTCCATCATTAATTGAGATGACAAAAGACTACCTCAACATTAAAACAATGGTTATGATTCGCCCCAGAAAAGGAGATTTCTGCTATTCTGAAATAGAATTTGAGGCTATGAAAAGAGATATATTGTATTGCAAAAAACAGAAAGTTGAAGGCGTTGTCTTTGGCATTCTAAACCCTGATGGGACTGTTGATAAGAAAAGAACAAAAGAACTTGTTGAACTTTCAAGACCACTAAAAACCTGTTTTCATAGAGCAATTGATATGACAAACGATTATATTCTTGCCTTTAATGATATAATGGAAGGTGGCTGTGATAGAATTTTGACCTCAGGAAAAGAAAATGTAGCAGTGGAGGGCTTAGATTTAATATCAGAAGTTCAAAAACTATCTCAAGGAAGAATAGAAATTATGGTTGGTTCGGGAGTTGGGGCAGAAAATGCAAAAGAAATTTATGAAAAAACAAGAATCAATCACTACCATCTAAGTGCAAAAACCACAATTCAAAGTAATATGATTTACCGTAATCCTAATATTTCGATGGGTAAGACAAACCAAGCAGAGGAATATGATATATTATTCACAGATGCAAACAAAATCAAGGCATTACGAAGAGTCCTAAATTCCTTATAGGCTCTCAAACTTTTCTTTCTTTGTTTCAATCTCGTGACATGGGTATGTCACACCTCGTGACATGGGTATGTCAGCACTGCTCACATGGGTATGTCACGTATGCTGACATGGGCATGTGAGCGAGTGCGACATGGGCATCTCACGAGTTCAAATCTTTGATTCAAGACTACGTTTCTTTATAAAAGTTTTCCCAAATAAAGATTTCTTCCTTTTATTAGTTTTTTGTTCAATATAATTGTTGTAATTTTGCAAGCTGTAAAAACGAAGAGTTTCGTGTTAAAAGAATTTTATTCAAACACTTATAAAATCAAAAAAATGGCAAAAGAAAAGAAATTTTTGACTTGCGATGGTAACCAAGCTGCTGCTCATGTTGCATACATGTTCAGCGAAGTTGCGGCTATCTATCCTATCACTCCTTCTTCACCAATGGCTGAGTATGTTGACGAATGGGCAGCAAACGGCAGAGAAAACATCTTTGGTGAACAAGTAAAATTAGTAGAAATGCAATCTGAAGCTGGAGCAGCAGGTGCATTACACGGAGCACTTCAAGCAGGAGCTCTTTCAGTTACTTTTACTGCTTCTCAAGGATTGTTATTAATGATCCCTAATATGTACAAACTTGCTGGACAACTTCTTCCTGCAGTTTTCCATGTTACAGCACGTACACTTGCATCTCAAGCTCTTTCTATCTTTGGAGATCATTCAGACATTTACGCTTGTCGTCAAACAGGTTTTGCAATGCTTGCTTCAAACTCTGTTCAAGAGGCTATGGACTTAGCAGGAGTTGCTCACCTTAGTGCAATTAGAGGAAGACTTCCTTTTATGCACTTCTTCGACGGTTTTAGAACTTCTCACGAAATACAAAAAATTGAAACAATTGCTACTGAGGATATGGCAGGACTTCTTGACCAAAAGGCTCTAAGCAATTATAGAGAGAATGCTCTTAACCCTGAGCACCCAGTAATTCGTGGTACAGCTCAAAACCCTGACGTTTTCTTCCAAGCAAGAGAGGCTTCAAATCCTTTCTATGATGCAATTCCAGACATTGTTAATAGTTATATGCAAGAGGTTGGTAAAATAACTGGCCGTGAACATAAACCATTTGAATATTATGGACCAGCAGATGCAGAAAACATTATTGTTGCAATGGGTTCTGTTTGCGACACTATTAAAGAAACAATAGATTATTTAGGTAAAAAAGGAGAAAAAGTAGGTTTGATTTCTGTTCACCTTTATCGTCCTTTCTCTCCTAAGTATTTCTTCAATATATTCCCAACATCAACTAAGAAGATTTGTGTTTTAGACCGCACAAAAGAACCTGGTGCTAATGGAGATCCACTATACCTTGACGTAGTTGAGCTTTTCAACAACAAAGACGTTCGTCCAATGATTATTGGTGGTAGATATGGTTTGTCTTCAAAAGATACTACTCCAGCACAAGTTATTTCTATTCTTGAAAACTTAAAATCTAAGACTCCAAAGAACCAATTCACTGTTGGTATTGTTGATGATGTTACCTTCCACTCACTTCCTGTTCTTCCAGAAATTTCAATGGAAGCAGAAGGAACATTTGAAGCTAAGTTCTATGGTTTAGGTGCTGATGGTACTGTTGGAGCTAACAAAAACTCAATTAAGATTATTGGTGATAACACTGATAAATATTGTCAAGCATACTTTGCTTATGACAGTAAGAAATCAGGTGGATTCACTTGTTCTCACCTTCGTTTTGGTGACACTCCAATCCGTTCTCCATACTTGGTAACAACTCCTGACTTTGTTGCTTGCCACGTATTTCCTTATTTAAGTATGTATGAAATATTAAAGGGTATTAAGCCTAATGGTACATTCCTTTTAAATTCAATATATGATGCTGATGAGACTGTAAAGAATCTTCCATCAAAAATTAGAAAAATATTAGCTGAAAAGAATATCAATTTCTATATCATTGACGCTACTAAGATTGCAGAAGAAATTGGTTTAGGAAATAGAACAAACACTATTCTTCAATCAGCATTCTTCAAAATTGCAAACGTAATTCCTTACGAACTTGCAGTTAGTCAAATGAAGAAAGCAATTGATAAATCATACGGTAATAAGGGAGAAAGCATTGTTAATATGAACTATGCAGCTGTTGACCGTGGATCAGACATTATTAAGGTAGAGGTTAAGAAAGAATGGGCTAATGAAAAGGGTGCTTCTGCACATGATATAGACCAAAGCCGTCCAGAATTTATCAGAAATGTTGTTGATGTTATCAATGCTCAAGAAGGAGATACTCTTCCTGTGTCTGCATTTACTGGTGTTGAAAACGGAACATTCCCTACAGGAACTTCAGAATATGAAAAAAGAGGTATTGCTTCTCATATCCCAGAATGGTTATCTGAAAATTGTATTCAATGTAACCAATGTTCTTATGTTTGTCCTCACGCAGCAATCCGTCCTTTCCTTATTAGTGAAGACGAGTTAACAAAACTACCACAAAATACTAAGACATTAAAAGCAACTGGTAAAGAATTTGAAGGTCTTCAATTCCGTATCCAAGTAAGTGCTCTTGACTGTACTGGTTGTGGTAACTGTGTTGATGTTTGTCCTGCTAAAACAAAAGCTTTAGTTCTTCAACCACTTGCTTCACAAATTACAGAAGCTAAACGTTGGGATACAATTAAGAAAGAAGTTTCTAATAAAGCAGACTTAGTTGATATAACTAAAAACGTTAAGAACTCTCAATTTGCTCAACCATTATTTGAGTTCTCAGGAGCTTGTGCTGGTTGTGGAGAAACTCCATACATTAAACTAATCACTCAATTGTTTGGTGACAGAATGATGGTTGCAAATGCAACTGGATGTTCTTCAATCTATGGTGGTTCATGCCCATCAATGCCTTATACTAAAAACGAACAAGGAAAAGGACCAGCTTGGGCTAACTCTTTATTCGAAGATAATGCTGAATTTGGTTTAGGTATGTACACTGCAACTCAAAAGATGAGAGATAGAGTGGAAAACCTAATGATAGAAGGTTTAACTTGCAAAACTTGTACTGCTGATCAAAAAATACTATTCCAACTATGGATAGATAACCGTGAAAATGCTGAAATTACACAACAAGTTTACGATAGATTGGTTCCAACATTAGAAGCTTGCGGATGTGATGTTTGCAAAGGACTTTACGAAAACCGTCAATTCATCGTTCAAAAATCACAATGGATATTTGGTGGAGACGGTTGGGCTTATGATATTGGCTACGGTGGACTTGACCACGTTATGGCTTCAGGCGAAAACGTGAACATCTTAGTTATGGATACTGAAGTTTATTCAAACACAGGTGGACAAGCATCAAAAGCTACTCCAGTTGGAGCAATTGCAAAATTTGCTGCAGCAGGAAAACGTATCCGTAAGAAAGACCTTGGAATGATTGCAACAACTTATGGTTATGTTTACGTAGCTCAAGTTGCAATTGGATCTAACCAAGCTCAATACTTAAAGGTAATTAAAGAAGCAGAGGCATACAACGGACCTTCTCTAATCATTGCTTATTCTCCATGTATTAATCATGGTTTGAAACGAGGAATGGGTAAGACACAAGAAGAAGGAAAACGTGCAGTTGAATGCGGATACTGGCACCTATGGAGATATAATCCAGAATTAGCAGATAAGGGAGAGAATCCTTTCATCCTTGATTCTAAAGAACCAGAATGGGATAAATTCCAAAGCTTTATTGACGGAGAAGTTCGTTATAGCTCATTAAAGAAAGCATTCCCAGAGGAAGCAGATGAGTTATTCCGTTTATCTCAAGAAAATGCTTTATGGCGTTATAATTCTTACAAGAGATTAGCTTCTCAAGATTGGAATAAATAATCCAAAACTTAAAAACACTTTTAAGCTGTCCCAATAAAATGGGGCAGCTTTTTTTGTTTATAAATTATTATTATTATCTTTGCGAAATAATTCTAGATTTAATCACTAAAAACAAATATTATGAAAATATTAGACGAGTTTAAATCCTTTGCAGTTAAAGGTAATGCTATTGATATGGCAGTTGGTATAATCATTGGTGGTGCTTTTGGAAAGATTATCACCTCTATTGTTAGCGATATAATTATGCCTCCTATTGGATTATTGGTTGGTGGAGTTAATTTTGTTGACCTTAAGTTTATGCTAAAGGATGCTGTTGGAGAAATTCCTGCAGTCACAATCAATTATGGTAATTTTATCCAAGTAGCTTTTGATTTCATTATCATTGCTTTCTCTATCTTTATGGTTATTAAACTTCTTAATTCTGCAAAGAAAAAAGAGGAAAAGAAAGAAGAAGTAAAAGCAGAAGATCCTGCTGAGCCAACAAAAGAAGAAATCTTATTAACAGAAATTAGAGACCTATTAAAGAATAAATAATAGGGTTTCACGTTCTACTGATAGAATAATCTATTATGAAACTAAATAACAAGAGGGTCTAATTTCTTAGATTCTCTTGTTTTATTTATATACTAATTTTGAAACTATATCTTAATATGAAACTAAAATACTTAACCCTTATCCTGCTTTTATCATCTACCCTAATTCTTAATGCACAAAATAATAATAAACCAAGATTGATTGGCGGAATGTATGTTCATTCAGGCTACTTGAGTAATATTAAAGACTTTTCTTATGGTCTTGGTGGCAAACTTGCTTTTAAACTTAATAGTAAATTTAGGATAGGTGCTGAGGGTTATGGAAGCAGTTCTGAGTTTAAGAAAGACGGTAGTTTCTATTCAATTGGTTGGGGAGGAGTTTTGGGTGAGTTTATAATGTATGATACGGAGAAAACTAATTTTCTTATTGGTCTTACTTTTGGAGGGGCTGTTAATAAGCAAATGGATATGATTAAAAGAAATAACGAAACAGATATTTACGATATGGTTTCTTGGAAAAAAGAAAGCACATTAGTTTTATCCCCTTTCCTTTCCTTTGAATATTCAGTTTCAAAGAAGGCTAATTTAAGTCTAAAGGTTGATTATCTAATCTCTCCTACAAATGAAATCTTTAATTCTGGACTAAGAGTTTATGTTGGTTGTTTATTTAATATGATAGGGTAGTTATGAGGGCTTTATGAATCTTTGATCTAATTTCTTCTTTCTTTGATCTAATTTTTTAGTTCTTTGATCTAATTTCCTCTTTCTTTAAAACAAAAAAAAGGACTCTATAAATAAATATAAAGGTCCTTTTTCTTTTGTACACCAGGCCGGAATCGAACCGGCACGAGAATTACCTCACTAGATTTTGAGTCTAGCGCGTCTACCAATTCCGCCACTAGTGCATCTCTTTCTTTCTTCAAATTGGTTTGCAAAGGTAGTAATATTTTCTTTTTACACAAATAAACAACGATTTTTTTTTCTATTCGAATATTCTTCACTAACTTTGCACACTCAAACAGAAATCATTTAAGCATCAATCATGCAAAAGAACAGTTCAGAAGACCTTGTTACGATTTTTTCGGGCAGGGCAACTAAATACTTAGCAACAGAAATTGCAAATCTATACGGAAAACCACTTGGAAACTCACAGGTTCTACAATATGCTGATGGAGAATTTCAACCATCTTTTGAAGAAAACATTAGAGGTAGGGACGTATTTATTATTCAATCTACATTCTCTCCTTCAGATAACTTAATGGAACTATTAATGTATGTTGATGCAGCAAAACGTGCCTCAGCTAAAAGAATTATTGCTGTTATTCCATACTTTGGTTTTGCTCGTCAAGATCGTAAGGACAAACCAAGGGTTCCAATTACTGCAAAACTTATTGCTGACCTTCTAACTTCTGTTGGAGTTACTCGAGTTATAACTATTGACCTTCACGCTGACCAAATACAAGGTTTCTTCAATGTTCCTGTTGACCACCTTTATGCTTCTTCAATTTTCATTCCTTATCTAAGAGGACTTGCAAGTGCAAGCTTTAATTTAGATGATGTTTTATTTGCATCTCCTGATGTTGGGGGAACAAAAAGAGCAAGTGAATATGCTAAGAAGTTGAATTGTGGGTTTGTTATGTGTTATAAACAAAGAAACAAACCAAACGAAATAGGCACAATGCAATTAATTGGAGATGTTAAGGGAAAGCATGTTATTTTGGTTGACGATATTGTTGATACAGGAAACACTCTCTGCAAAGCAGCTCAAGTTATTATGGAAAACGGAGCAAAATCTGTTAGAGCAATGATAACTCACCCTGTTTTAAGTGGAACTGCTGTTGAGAAAATTGAAACCTCTGTTATGGAAGAGCTTATTGTAACAGATACAATTCCTCTAAAACAAATATCAGCTAAAATCAGATCCTTATCAGTTGCTCCTATTTTTGCAGAAGCAATTCGTAGGGTTGAATTTAACGAATCCATTGCTGACTTCTACGAAATGGCTATCAGCAAAAAAGGAGTTACTATTAAATTTTAATATTTAAAACCTATAATTAAGTAGGGAATTAATCAATAAATAAAAATAAAAAAAGATGAAAACAGTATCAATGAGCGGTTCTCTTCGCGAGAACGTAGGGAAAAAAGATGCAAAATCACTTCGTCGCTTAGGTAGAGTACCTTGTGTTGTTTACGGAGGAGAAGAACAAGTAAGATTTTCTGTTCTTGAGACAGAATTTAAACCATTATTATTCTCTGCTGACACACACTTTGTTGAATTAGACATTGACGGTAAGAAAACGAGAGTTATCCTTCAAGAAATTCAATACCACCCAGTATCTGATGAAGTTATTCACGCTGATTTTTTACGTCTTTCTGACGACAAAGCAATTATAACTTCTATTCCAGTTAAGACAGTTGGTGTTTCTCCAGGAGTACTTCAAGGGGGAAAACTAATAACTAAGATTCGTAAAATGAAATTAAAAGGTCTTCCTAACAACCTACCTCAATATGTTGAAGTTGATATTTCTAAACTTGATGCTGGTCAGTCAGTAAGAGTTGAAGAAATTGAAGTTTCAAATGTAGAGAAATTGGATGTTAAGACTTCTATCGTTGTCTTAGTTCAAGCAACTCGTGCAAAGAAATAAGATAACACATCTATAAAATATTAAACAGCGATCAATAATATGCTCGCTGTTTTTTTATTTGCTAAATATCAATTCAAACAAAAACGACTACCTTTGTAGTCTAAAACGTTTTCAATAAAAGAATATGAAATACTTAATTATAGGATTAGGGAATATTGGAGCAGAATATTCAGAAACACGTCATAATGTTGGATTTATGGCATTGGATTATTTTGCAAAAGGGATTGAAGGCTGTAAGTTTAGTTTAGAACGCCATGCTTATATTGCACAAGTTAGGCATAAAGGCAGAACAATAATATTAGCCAAACCAACAACCTATATGAATTTAAGTGGTAAGGCAGTAAAGTATTGGATGGATAAAGAGAAGGTCCCTATTGAAAACGTACTTATAATTGTTGATGATATTGCATTAGCTCTTGGAACAATTAGGCTTAGGATGGGAGGAAGTGCTGGAGGGCATAACGGCTTGGAAGATATAATAGCAGTTTTAGGCAGCAATAAATTCAATAGACTAAGGTTTGGAATAGGCGATAGCTTTTCAAAAGGCAAGCAGATAGACTATGTTTTAGGCAAGTTTACAGAAGCAGATAAGGCAACAGTTAATCTAAAATGCGATACTATTAATGAAATAATACTATCATTCTCCACAATTGGTATGGACAGGACAATGAATGCCTATAATAATAAATAAAGGATTTATCGGAATCAATTATTATCAGAACAAATACTTTTTATCTCTTTAAATAATTCTGTTGTTGGTAGTCCCATAACATTATAGAAACAACCCTCTATTCTTTCTATTCCAATGCTACCTATCCATTCTTGTATGCCGTATGCACCAGCCTTATCAAATGGCTTATAGTTTTCAATATAATATTCTATTTCTTGAAGGGTTAACTCTCTGAAAAAAACATTTGTGCAGACGCTAAATGAATGAGTTTTGGTTTTAGTTTTCAAACAACAACCAGTAATTACCTTATGCTCCTTATTTGATAGGCTTTGCAAATAAGATACTGCCATTTCCTTGTTTTCAGGTTTCCCTATTGATTGTTCATTAACAAAAACCATTGTGTCGGCAGTTATAAGAATTTGATTGTCTTTGAGAGGATTAATGAATGCATTAGCTTTCTTAAGGGCTAAGAATTCAGCTATCTTATCAAATTGCATATCTTGGGGGTAGTCTTCTTCTACATCAATATTACTTATCTCAACATCGAAACCCATTTGCTGAATAAGTTGAAAACGGCGAGGAGATTTTGAAGCAAGTATTATCTTCTTTGTGAGGATATCATTTAGATTAAACATATCTAATTGTTTCTTGGGAGTGACTTTGTAATTAGAAGTTTTTAGACTGATTGTCTTTATCTTTTTTCACAACCTTTTGAGATACTTTTCTTCCATCTTTATATTTTACTTCAGAGGTTTTATTACCTAATTTATCGTAGTTGACCCAAGTGCCTGTTTGTTTTCCTTTTGAAAAACTTCCTTTTGCAGATATTTTACCATCTTCATTATACTCTATCCATTTCCCATTTGGCTTTCCGTCCTTAAAAGATTGTTCTCTAAGCTTAGCTCCTTGAATATAATAGAAAGTACATTTGCCATCCTTATATCCATTTTTATAATATGATTGTTCTAATAAAACATTTCTATCAGAGTATTTTTCATATTTGCCATTAAGCTTGCCTTCTTTATATTCTGCCTTAAGAAAAGCCTGACCTCTTGTGTCATATAGAGTTTCAAGACCTTCTTTTAAACCTTCCTTATATGAAGCTTCTGTTTTAATTATTCCGTCTTCATACCATGAATTCCATTTCCCTGACATCTTTCCTTTTGAAAAAGAACCCTTATCTTTTAGTTTTCCATTTTCATATAAGCTTTCCCAAAGACCTTCTTCTAATCCATTTTCATAGTTTCCCTTATGCAGAAGTTTTCCACTTTCATAATAGGTAATCCATTCACCTTCTTTAAGTCCATTATCAAAGTCTCCTTCTCTCCATTTCTCAGATGTTTCATAGAAATAATACCACCTACCTGTTTCCTTATCATCAATAAAGCTTCCTGTGCTTCCTATATTTCCATTAATTCTATAATGGTATTTCCAATTATCATTCCTTTTGCCATTCTTTAGGTTTCCTTCCATTTCCATAAAACCACTCTCATAGAAAAAATCAACATCACCATCTAATTCATCATCAAGATAAGTTCCTGTCATTTTAAGTTTTCCATCCTTATGAAATTCCTTATAATCCCCTACTCTCTTGCCATCCTTAATCTCAACAGAAAAATATAATTGTCCATTATTATAGTATGCCTTATTGAATCCATTATCAGAATAGCATTCTTCTTTCTTTAGTTTTCCATTTTCAAAATAATAAGTCCAAGTATTAATCTTCTTTCCACTATCATCATAAGTTCCTTCTTGCTGCTTAGTCCCATTTTCATTGAACCAAGTCCAATTTCCAACCCTAACACCTTTATCTGATTTGAAGCCTTTAGTTGAAACACTATTGTTTTTCCAATACTCAGTATATTCTTTTTGAGCAAAAGAACTAAGAGTAAAAAAACTTAGTATGGTTATAGTAAATAAGAACTTTTTCATCTATTTTGAATATATAATTTCTATTTTTGCTGGTCTTGTTGCGTGCTTAGGTCCATTTAAAACAACCCTATTAGCTGATGATATTCTTGCATCGGGAATAAGATATATCTCAGATGAAGAAAAATTACCATTCAAATAGTTTTGAAGATGAGATGTTATTCGCATCCTATATGAATTTGAAGCTTTGTCATAAGTACCCATATAAGATTCTGAAGTGAAAGCATCGTTTATGAAAACAAATTTGCCATCACTATTCTTTTTATAACAAATAATTCTACCTGGTATGTTATTCGTTCCATTATTTGCAGCATAAGCAGAGTCAACAGGAATAATCAACATTGCTTGATTAAACATTCCAAGACTTTGAGTTGAGTCCTTATACCATTGCATTAGGTCGGTAATATCCAATTTAGCCTTTGTTATACCTAAAGTTGCTAAATAAATATTAGACTTATTTCCTATGCTATCGTTAGCTGAAATTGAGTCATTGCTCGATTTTCTATTTGATGAGAATGCTGATATCTTAGAGCCACTAAAATTATAATCAATATGTGTGAAACGTTTTGTTGATTGATCGAAGATGAAATTATATTTTTGAGTCTTATTGTTATTATCTTGGTAGTAAAGCATAAAGCCAGAATTTGATGAAAACATATCAAGATAAACAATCATATTATCTAAGCCATCAGTAGGCGTTAGCTTAATATATATTCCCTTAAAGAAATCTAAGAAGCTTTTATTATCTGGGAAAGGAACAGAAGTAACAATCTTTTGCAAGAAATCACTTTCCAAATTAACCCTTAGCTGTGGGGCTAAAGTATCTCCCGAAACAACCACTCTCTCTTTTGGAGAAACTTTTATTACTTTAGATACAATTGGAGTTGGACTATATTGTAAACTTGAGTTTGTATAATACGAAACAGTATCGAAATCGTCAGTTATCTCAAAGACCTCTAACTTCATTTCTTTTTCTTTAATGGTTGTGTCTTTTGCAAACATACCACTATATGCTATTGTAAGCAGGATAGAATCCGCTTGGTTTGGCTGTCCTGTTCTATAGGAAGAGAAATCCATAGTTGTTGATGACAAACTCACTTGAGCATAGATTGAGCTTTTAACCTCTCCGAACTCTAAATCTTTATATGTACCCAAAGTCATATAGCGAAGATTGCTTGTGTTAAGAGAATCTCCCTCATGAAACATATATGCAGTTATATCAAAGTCACTATACTTCTTAACGTTCAACATATCTGATTGGTCAACTAAACCCATTCCCAACATAGAGTCTTCATCAACACAAGAAAAAAAGAATAATGGGATTACTAAGAATAATAAATATTTTGTTCTAAACATAATATTGAAATAAATTTGTTTGATATAAACGAAACAAGCTTTCTAATGTTGCACTTAATAGTAATTATTCTTCGTCTAATACAATTATCTTATCGTAAAGAGCATTGATTAATGGATACTGCTCTTCTGCTGTAGCATATTCAACAATATGTTTTTTGTTTTGTTTTGCAAATTCAATTAATTTAGGATTAACGTTTTCACTTCCCAAAACAACACCATCAGCATAAGATATTGCTGCCATCATATAGTTAAGGTAGTCTGAATCTTTGTAGAAGCTCCAGTCCTTAACCGTTCCGCCATCAACCTTTAATTTTTTGCAGAAGTTCTCATTAAGGCTTCCTGTAAACTCATCATCAACTAAGGTGATAACAATTTTTGATGTGCCAAAAAGAGGATTATTTTTATAGTTAGTTCTTTTGATGTAAAAAGGCATTAGACAAGAGAACCAACCGCTACAATGAACTATGTTTGGTTTCCAATTTAACTTCTTAATTGTTTCTAATACCCCTCTTGAATAAAAAATAACTCTTTCGTCATTATCAGCAAAAAGCTCATCTTTTTCATCAAGTAAATCATACTTTCTTTGGAAGTAGTCTTCGTTATCAATGAAATAAACCTGCATTCTTGCTTGCTGAATAGAAGCAACCTTTATTATTAATGGGTGGTCAGAACGATCTATTATTAAGTTTATGCCCGAAAGCCTAATTACTTCATGAAGTTGATTCTTCCTTTCATTTACATTTCCAAAGCGAGGCATAAATGTTCTAATTCCCTTGCCATTTTCCTGTATATATTGAGGAAGATGTCTTCCAAGAAGCGATAATTTTGTTTCTTTTAAATAAGGAGTAATCTCCTGATTAACGAATAATACTCTACCTTTTGCCATATCTGTTTTAAATAAATCTTATGCAAAGGTAGTAAAAATAAAGCACATAATCAAAAATCTTATAGTATTAAGAAAATTCTTTCTAACTTTCTTTATCGTTAAGCATAGGTACAAATTTGAAATCTCCATACTTTTCTTTAACAAGTTCTAAATCCCCTTTTTTAATTATCCTATACATTACTTGAGTCTCATCTCCCAAAGGAATAACCAATACGCCTCCCACTTTAAGTTGAGAAACTAATTCTGAAGGGATTACCTTTGCACCACATGTGATTATTATTTTGTCAAAAGGAGCATAAGAGGGTAAGCCCTTATATCCATCTCCAAAATAACATTTAGCATTATACTTCATTAAGCTCAGTAATGACTTAGCCCTAACATAAAGCGGCTTATGCCTTTCGATTGTAAAAACTCTTGCCTTCATTTGACAGAGAACAGAGGTTTGATATCCAGAGCCTGTTCCTATTTCCAATACCTTTTCGTTGGGTTGCAAGTCTAAGAGCTGGGTTTGAAACGCCACAGTGAAGGGCTGAGATATTGTTTGGTCGCATCCTATTGGAAGAGCCTTGTCTTGGTAGGCTATATTATCTAATGAAGAATCTAAAAAAACATGACGTGGAACTACTCCAATAGCCTCCAATACGCTTTTGTCTGTTATCCCTTTTTTCTCTAATTCTTCAACGAGTACTTTTCGTAGTCCTTTGTGTTTAAAACTGTCCGCTATCATTACATCATTTTTTCAGTAAGCGAATTTACAAAGAACTTATGACTTAGAGCCTATAATTCAAAAAAATCCTCTACTTTTGCCTATTAAATATATCATATTTATTAATAATAAACGCTGCTATACTTACGTTAAAGCATAAAACTTATTCTATTGCCATGAACAAATCTTTATTATCTAAGAGTTATTTAACTATATTAGTACTAATTCTTTTTTCTTTTGCGATTGTTAGTTGTGATAATTTTGATTCCGATCAAACAACTCCTTCTTTTATTTATGTTAAAGGATTCAATCTTGTTGAAAACACTGACATTATTCAAAGTTCAGATGATGGATTTCAAACAGAAGATATTCAAGATGCTTGGATTTATGTTGACAATAAATATATAGGCACCTATGTTCTTCCTTGCACCGTTCCAATTCTTAAAGAAGGGAAACATAAGATTGATGTTCGCCCAGGAGTAAAGCTAAATGGTATTGCACTAACGAGAACAGAATATCCTTTCTATACATACTATTCAAATAATCATAACTTGGTCTCTGGCAAAACCGACACAATTCCTCCAATAGATATTAAGTATATTTCAGATTATATCGTTTTTGGTCTTACTGAACTATTTGAAAGACCATATCTTGCTTTCACAACCGATGGTTTAAGTTCTGACACTAACAAATTGGTTGTATGCAAGAACCAAGACACTGTTAAGTGGGGATCTTCCTGCGGTGCAATGTATCTAAACTCAAGTGAATCTTTATATAGAATAATATCAGATTCCATATTTTGCAATAACTACTCTTCATTAATATTAGAAATTGATTATTGGTGTAATATACCTTTTGAAATTGGCATTTGTGGAAGACCCTCCCCAGCTGCAACAATCCAATATGTTAGCGCAATGGCACTTTATCCAAACGAAACAAAAGGATGGCAAAAAGTTTATGTTGTCTTAGGCAAAGTATGGTCTCAAATATCATATCCAAATGACTTTAGAGTATATTTCACTCCTCAAAAGAAAAGTGGGGTAGCAAATGGTTGGGTATATATTGATAATGTTAAAATTATTCATAAGCCAAATAAATAAATCCTACTAACTCTCTCAAATAAAAGACTAATGAATAGGAAACTACAAGGAGCCAAGTATATTTTATCTGACTTAATATCTGCACTCATAGCCTGGACTCTCTTCTTTATTTTCAGGAAAACAACAATTGACTCAGGTAATTTCGACGATATAAACTTAGTGTTTAGCGATTCAAACCTCTATAAAGGACTACTCTTTGTTCCAGTCTTTTGGTTATTCCTCTATTTCAGTCAAGGCACCTACGCCGACACCTATAGAAAATCGAGGCTTAAAGAATTAGAACAGACATTCTTTATCAGCGTAGTTGGAATAGTTATTATATTCTTCACAATCCTGCTTGACGACCAAATACAATCCTATAAAAACTATTATTTCTCATTCATCATACTCCTAATAACTCATTTCACCCTAACCTATACCCCAAGGCTAATAATCACAACAATTGCAGCAAGAAAAATTCACAAGAAAATCATTGGCTTTCAAACAATCATTCTTGGCAGCAGCACAAAAGCAGTAAAGATATATAAAGACATTGAAAACCAAGAGATATCCTCAGGCAATAAGATCATAGGATATGTGAATATTGACAATAATCCCGATGATGAACTCTCATGTTTCCTTCCCTGCCTTGGCAATTACAAGGATATAAACCAAATAATATCAGACCATAAGGTTGAAGAAGTTATTATTGCAGTTGAGAAAAGGCACGAAAACAACCTTCATAAGATAATAACGCAGATAGAAACACAAAACAATGTTCTAATTAAGATTCCAGCCGACACAAAAGATATTTTATTAGGGAGAGTGAAAATGTTATCCATATTCCAAACACCACTAATATTGGTTTCAAATGAAATACTATCAAACTGGCAGAAAGTTATTAAAAGAGCAATGGACATAGTCTTTTCAATAATAGCAATAATAATACTCTTACCAGTCTATATCATCACAGGACTAATAGTTTATTTCACATCAAAGGGCCCAATATTCTATCGCCAAGAAAGAATTGGCTATAAGGGGAAACAATTCCATATGCATAAGTTCCGCTCAATGTATATGAATGCAGAGCAAGGCATACCTATGCTTTCAAGTGATAATGACAGCAGGATAACACCCTTTGGAAAATTTATGAGGAAGGTGAGATTAGACGAGATACCTCAGTTCTACAATGTATTAATAGGAACAATGAGCCTTGTTGGCCCAAGACCAGAAAGGCAGTACTTCATTGATCAAATCGTAGAAAGAGCACCCGAATACATGCTACTATTGAAAGTTAAGCCAGGCATCACCTCTTGGGGTCAAGTAAAGTTTGGATATGCAGAAAACGTTGATGAGATGGTTGAACGCTTACAATACGACCTGCTATACATTGAAAACCTATCCTTAGCTGCCGACATTAAAATACTTCTCTACACCTTCATAATCATAATCCAAGGTAGGGGTAAATAAAACAAAATCAAAATTCCTTTTTCTCCCGCTTAACATTTCTATATTAAGGATATAGATTAATATTCCTTTGTTTTATTTTCCCAAAACGCCATCTAAAATTATTAAACCTTTGATTCATTTTGCTGTGATGTACATCTTAGCTTACTCCGATGTACATCTTAGCGTCTTCTGATGTACATCTTAGCACACTGCGATGTACATCTTAGCAATTTCTTTCTTTGTGCTATGATTTTTATACGGCGTTTCAGAAGTTTTATATGGCGTTTTAGGGTTTTCTTTCTTTTTGACTTTGTTTAGAAATGCTATTTATGTAATTGGAAAAGGAATTCTAATCCCCCTTCTTTTCTATTTTTCACTGTAATTGTTCCTTTGTGAAAAGCAATGGCATTCTTTACAATTGACAAGCCTAATCCAGAGCCTCCAGTATCACGTGTGCGACCTTCATTAATTCGATAAAATCTTTCAAATAAACGGTCAAGATGAGTTTCTTCTAATATCCCTACTCCTGTATCATAAAATGAAAAATAATAGAATTCATTATCTTCCTTGTATTGACTAATATATATCTTAATTCCTTCTCCTGCATGGTGCAATGCATTATCTGTTAAGTTGCGGAATATGGAGTAAATTAAGTTTTTATTACCTTGAATGGAAGAATCCTTAGAGATATTCCATTGCATATCAATTCTTTTCTCTTCTAATGAAGATGAAAGATCGTTTTTTAGTTTTTCCAGAACTTGGACTATATTGATTTCTTCCTTTTTGAAAGATTGTGGTGCTTCTTCTATCTTAGTGATAAGGCTCATATCTTGAATTAGTTCAGAGAGTATAATAGTCTGATCAAAAGCCTGGGTAATGAAATGTTTTTTCTTTTCTTCATCCAAGGTTTGTTCTAAAACAGTTTCAAGGTAACCTCTAATGCTGGTAACAGGTGTACGTAACTCGTGTGCAATATTGCCTGTTAGTTCTTGCTTTAGTAGTCGTGTTTTCTCCTTTTTAGTAATATCATTCAAGGTTATTTCAAAACTCTTGTCCTCAAACCTGTTTACACGCAAAGAAATGGTTTTCCCTTGTTTGTTTATAAGGGTTTCAAAGTATGTTGCTTTATCTTCCAAAATTAATTGGTTCATTTCAAGGAATGTGGTATCGAAAAAAATAGAAGAAGGTTCGCTACCAGGTTCATCTGTTAATATATTTAGATATTGTATAAAGAGTCCATTATAAAACTCAACCTTTCTATCATAAGAGAAGAAGCATATCCCTTCGTCGGAGCTGTGAACATGTTGCAATAACTTCTCTCTTTCTGAATCTACTTCCTTTTTGCTTTCCTTTAATTGACGATAGCTTTCGGTTATCTTAATACCAATTTCTCCCAGCTCATCATTTGGGAAGTTAAATTCTAAAGACTCTCCATTACTAGAGCTTATCACAAAATCACTAAGCTGTTTTATTGATTTGGAAAAACGATTTGTTCCTGCTTGTATTAGCAATAACATAACTATGAAGAGAACAAGAATGAAATATAGGAAGGCATTTTCTGTTTTTAAGAACCTTTGGGTTTGGATATCATAAGGTAATGCTACTCTTATAAAGTGATTACCAAATTTTTTAGCATAATACAAATACTCTTGACTATTAGATGCTGAGGTTCGTATGTATGATCCTTTCCCAGCTCTCAATGATTCAATGATTTCAGGACGATTAGCATGATTCTCTAAGCTTGATATGTTTTTAATAGAATTATCAAAGAGTACATTACCTTGATTATCTATCAAACTCAGGCGAATATTTTGCGGAAGTAGCTGAATGATTGTATCGATGATTTGTGAGGAATCGCCACTTCGGTTTAAAAGTCCAGCATTTATTATTTCGGCGTAGGCATCAAGCTTTTCTTCTAATGCTTCTGTTCTAAATCTCTTTTCTTGTGACTGCTGGAAGGTAATAACACCAATGGTGAAAACTGCAAAAATAATAGCAAAATATAGGAATAACCTTTTTTTATAATTTAATTTCATAAGTTGGAGGTATTAAATCTATAACCATATCCTGAACGATTGGTGATAACAGAAGAGCATTCACCTATTTTCTTGCGCAACCGAGCCACATGCACATCAACTGTCCTTTCAGTAATATAAGGTGTTTGACTCCAAACTTTACTTATTATTTCTTCTCGAGAGAAAAACCTTTCAGGATTATCAGCAAGAAGAACAAGGATTTCAAACTCAGTTTTTGTTAGCACAATCCCTTCTCCCTTTATTGTCAATTCCTTTGTCTCAAGGTCTATTATTAAGTAATCAAAAATTAGTTTACTAACTTCTCTATTCTCTGTAGAAAGGTTATTCTTTCTTTTAAGGACTGCCTTTATTCGTGCAATTACTTCTTTAATTGAAAAAGGCTTTGAGATATAATCATCGCAACCTACTGAAAAGCCTGTTAGCATATCGTTTTCGGTATCTTTAGCTGTCAAAAAAATTATAGGCGTTTGATTGCCTTCTGTTCTTAACTTTTCTGCCATTTTATAGCCTGACATCCCACTCATCATAATATCAAGCAATATAAGAGAGAATTGGGTTGATAGTTTCTTTAATGCTTCTTCTGCTGAAAAAGCAATTTCAATATCAAATCCTTCGTTCTTAAGATTGAATTCAAGAATCTCGCATATGTTTTTGTCATCATCTACGATTAGTATTTTCTCTGGCATACTATTAATTTGTTTATTTTATGCAAAGTTCATCATTATCATTGATAAATAATAATAAAAGAGCATTTAATATTATGTTTTACTGATTTTATCCCCACTATGTTTCAATACTTTCGCATCAACATAGAAAACGATTTCTTCTACAATATTACTACAATGGTCTCCTATCCTTTCTAATTTACGAATAAGGAGTAGGAGCTTCAAGCCACAACGAGTGTATGAAGGATTCTTTGGTAAATAGTCTGAAAGAATATCAATTGCATTATGGTAAATTTTATCAACCTCATCATCTTTAGCTAAAATCTTACCTGATATTCTAGTGTTTTCAGACTCTAGGGCAACAAAACCATCTGATAGCATTCCCATAAGCATATCGAACATTCTCTCGATTTGCAACTCTTCTATCAATTTTGCTTCGACCTTTTTGCAGTCATCGTCTAATACATGGCGTGCAACTCCTGCTGCAAAATCACCAATACGTTCCAATGTATTATTAATTTTCATTAGTGAGAGGGTAAGTCTTAAATCTATTGCAACAGGGCTATATAATGCAATATAGTTTTCGCAATCACTATCTATCTTAAGTTCAAAAGCGTCTACACGTCTTTCCCTGCTCATAATTTCAAGTGCCAATTCTATATCGTTATTGATAAATGATTGTTTGGCCTTTTCAAGTTGTGAAATTACCAGCCTCCACATTTGTTTAACCTCTTCTTTAAGGGATTCCATCTCCCTTTGCGTATGTTTCATCTTGTTATTAAATTACGATTAATTATTACTAATAATATAAATTGGTTTTGACTTATGTCTTCTAAATATCATAACTCAACCAAAGCGTCCTGTAATATAATTTTGTGTTTCTTTCTTTTCTGGATTTAGGAACATCTTCTTAGTTTCACTAAACTCTACCAGTTCTCCCATCATAAAGAACCCTGTCATATCGCTTATCCTTGCTGCTTGTTGCATATTATGTGTAACAATAACTATGGTATAATCTTTTTTCAGGTTATGAATTAGTTCTTCTATTTTCGATGTTGATATAGGGTCGAGCGATGATGCAGGTTCATCCATAAGTAATATCGATGGTGAAACGGCTAGTGCTCTTGCAATACAAAGCCTTTGTTGTTGTCCGCCGGAGAGTTCAAATGCTGACTTCTTGAGTTTGTCTTTTACTTCATCCCAAAGGGCAGCTGCTATTAGAGATTCTTCAACACGTTCTGCTATGATTTTTTTATCTCCCATATCGTTTACTCGCAAACCATAAGCTACATTTTCAAATATGGATTTTGGGAAAGGGTTGGGCTTTTGAAATACCATACCAACCTTCTTACGCAGCTGGTCAACTTGAATAGATTTATCGTAGATATTCTCTCCCTGAACGATGCATTCTCCTGTAATTCGGGTTTTATCAATTAAATCATTCATACGATTAAATAAACGTAAGAAGGTTGATTTCCCACAACCAGAAGGACCAATAAAAGCTGTAACTGAATTGACATCCATTTTTATATTAATATCTTTCAGTGCGTGAAAATCACCATAATAAAAGTTTATATTCTTTGCTTCTATCATATTCTTTTTTAAATTAGTTTGTTTTTAATTTCTTATTGAAAAATCGTCTTATAAACATAGCTAGTATATTCATTAATAAAACAATAAATATCAATACCAAAGCTGTTCCATAAGCCATAGGACGTGATGCCTCAACATCAGTTCCACTTGTAACAATTACATAAAGGTGATATGGTAAGGCCATAACTTGATCAAAAATACCACTAGGTAGTTTGGGTAAAAAGTAAGCAGCTACAGTGAAAAGTATAGGGGCTGTTTCGCCAGAGACACGACCTATTGAAAGAATCAATCCTGTAGTAATATTAGGAAATGCTGAAGGAAGTACGACCTTGCGAATAGTTTGTAATTTAGTTGCTCCTAATGCTAAGCTACCAGTTCGATAAGAGTTTGGTACTGATTTTAAAGCTTCTTCGGTAGTTCTAATAACTATCGGTAATACTAATAATCCTAATGTTAGTGAGCCTGCCAAAATGGAATCCCCAAAACCTAGCGTATTAACAAATAATGCCATGCCAAATAAACCAAATACTATTGAAGGAATGCTTGCTAAATTATTGGTCATAATGCGGATGAATCTAACAACCCAACCGTTTCCTGCATATTCATTAGTATAGATGGCTGACATAATTCCAAGTGGGAAAGCAAATATCATACTGCCAACTACTAAGCAAAGCGTTCCTACTATGGCAGGGAAAATCCCTCCTGAAGTCATCCCATTTGCTGGTGCAGAAAATATAAATTCCCAACTGATTACCCCTATTCCATTATATACAATGAAACCTAGTATCCAGAATAGAATTCCAACAACCATTATGCCTAGTATTCGGAATACCATAAAAGCAATTCTTTGACTTAGTTTCTTATTCATAACTATACTCCTTTATTAGATTGTTTCTTTGAAATAACTTCTGCCGTAATACTAACTATCATAGTTATTATAAACAAAATACAACCCAAGAGAAATAGGGATTGATAGTGAGCACCACCTGCTGGAGCTTCTCCCAATTCAGCAGCTATTGTTGCAGGAATTGTTCGTACTGGTTCAAATACTGAATGAGGTATAACAGCTGCATTTCCTGTAACCATAAGTACTGCCATTGTTTCTCCCATTGCACGTCCTATCCCTAAAACAACTGCCGCAGATATTCCAGATGCAGAATAGGGTATAACAACCTTATAAATGGTTTGCCATTGTGTTGCTCCTAATGCAAGACTAGCTTCACGCATGTCACGAGGGGTATTTCGCAAAGCATCTTCTGCAACTGTAATAATGGTTGGAAGAGCCATAATTGCCAATATTAAACTTCCTGTAAATGCTGTTTCTCCAACTGATAATCCAAATACCTTTTGAACAATCGGAACAAGAACTACTAATCCAAAGAAACCATACACCACAGATGGAATACCTGCCAAGAGCTCTATTGTTGGTTTCATTAATTTACGAGTTCTCTCTCCTGCTAATTCTGAAAGATAAATCGCCACCCCCAAGCCCAGTGGTAATGCAATAAGAATAGCAATAATACTAACTATTAGTGTTCCTAAGATTAGTGGTAGGACTCCAAACAATGGAGAAGGTGTTGAGGTTGGCATCCATTCTCTACCCCCAAAGAAATCTCCTATGCTAATATCTTTAGAAGGAAGAGCTTTCACTCCTTGTATATCTGTTGGAGCATATTGCTGAGGGAGATATGCAATGATATTAGGATTCTCGATAATAACTTCGCCTAATTTCTCAGGCAGTAATGAATAGTCTTTCCCTAATTCCTCATCAGAATAGATATTAAAGATTTCTTCAAAGCGGAATATCTTAATTTCTTGGTCGCTACCACCTAAGTCCTTCCAGTTTTCAACTTCTGAATCAAAGATATGCTTGACATCTTCAACATCAAGGTCGTTAACAGTGTTTTTAGAATTAACATAGAGCGAGTAACCCTTTTCTACGGAAGGAGATTTGAATAACCCTAATCCTTCTTTGAATAAAAAGATAACTATAAGCAGTATAGCAATGCTTGTTACGGCACCGCTAACTGTTAATATGCTTTCTATAGTTCTCTCTAATATTCGCTTGATTCTTTTCATACACCTATTTTAAAATAGATTAAGGTTGTTGTTAGTTACTTTATTGGAACAAACCCTACTTCTGACACTATCTTTTGACCAGCGGTTGAAAGCACGTAATCAATAAACGGTTTAACTTTTGCTTGAGATTTTAATTCATAATAGTAGTAAAGTGGACGTACAACTGGATAAGTCTTATTTTTTGCATTTGCCACAGAAGGTTCTATATATGTTTTCCCTGAATCATAAGATACACTAACTGCTCTAACACTTTTGTTTAGGTAAGCTAGACCAATATATCCAATTGCTCCTTTTGTTTGACTTACCGATTGAACAATTGCTCCTGTTGCAGGCATACTCATAATACCATTCATATAATTTTTATTCTTTAAAACATGTTCTTTGAAAAATTCATAAGTTCCTGATGAGGTTTCACGAGAATAAGGAACTATCTTCAAGTTTTCTCCACCAAGCTCTTTCCAGTTGTTTATTTTTCCTGTGAAAATCCCTTCCAGTTGCTGACGAGTAAGTTTTGTTACTTTATTACTTGGATGCACCACTACTGCTAATGCATCATAAGCAATGATTACTTCTTTTGCTGTTTTGCCTCCTTCTTGTAATTTTTGTTTTTCATCAAATTTTATTTTCCTCGATGCTTGCGCAATATCAGTTGTTCCTGCAAGAAGAGCCGATAAGCCTACACCACTTCCTCCACCTGTAACAGAAACAGTACTTTTAGGATTAGCTTTTTTATAACTTTCTGCTTCTTTTTGAGAAAGTGGAAGCACGGTATCAGAACCCTTTATTCTTTGAGCATTTAAACTTAATGTGATTGTTAGCAATGCTAACGAAGTTAAAATAATCTTTTTCATTTCTTTTCTTATTAATTGAATATTAATTTTGTCTCCTATTGACTCTGCAAAACTAATTCAAGAATGTTAAGCAGTGTTTTAGATTTTGTTACAAATCAGTTAAGTTTTAGAACCTATATTGAAGGCGTAAAGTGAAAACATTATCTTTTATATTTTCTTTATAGTCGTCAATAGTGTTATCAGATATTTCGTTACTAACTAATTCATAATATGCTTGTAATCGAATATTATTGCTAGCTCTCCACAATAATCCAAATCCAAGAGTATTATAAGCAATATCACCTTTCCCTGTTCCATTTTGCCCAATTTCATTTTTTGAGACTCTAGTGTTAGGGTCATACCAGTCATATTTAAGAACTACTGAGAGAGGAAGCGTTCCAAAATCTTGAACCAACATTATATAACCGCCACTGAAATTTCTTATATATGTATCTGTATTTGGTAAAGATGAGGCATTAGGACTTTTACTTCCAGAATTGTTCCCAGGCTGAGTTCCCAACAGATATTCTCCTCTAACTTGTGTCATACCCATAAGACTCATCATATTTACCTGTCCATCAAACCCTAAGTATTCTCGCTTAGCAAATTTCCCTTTGTTAGAAGCATCATTATTTAACTCAAAGGCTTTATCTTTGATTGTATATATATTCTCTGTCCCTTGATAAACTCCCCCATTATAATAGGATACTCCAATACCAAATTTTCCTATTTGTCCAATATCGTTATTCGCAGATAAGTGTCCTATGAAATCTTTTCTGTTATCTGTCTCTTGTTTAATCCCGTTTCCAGAAAATAATCCCGCTTCTAATTTTAGAAAATTCCAAGGAGACGTTTTTGAAGCTTGAAGAATAATCATTCCTCCCAAATCACGCTCATCAGGAAATAAGGTTTGAAATATCGTTGACCTTTCTGTTGATTCTCGTTTAGACGATGAATAACTTATCTCTGACCCAAAAGGACGGTCAAAGATTCCAAAACGTAGTTGATTTGTTCTAAGCCAAGGGTCTTTTATATTCAAGTAAGCATCTTTAAAACTAACTCCTTTTTCAGTTATATCAAGTTGGAAAACGCCTGATGCATTCCCTTCTTCATAAGCAAACTTAATACGTCCTCTACGTATTCCTATCCGATTAAACGATTCATTATTATTGTTTGCAGCGCCAACCTTTAAAGAGGCATCCCTTTCCCCATATTGGAACTGAGTTTGAAGATAACCCGAAACTTTTAATTTTTGTAACTTTTTGATTGCTTCATTCTGCATTTGCGATTCTTGTTCAAGCTTTTCTACCGGATTTAATTCGGATTCTTCTTGTGCATATCCTGCAATATAAATGAATAAGCAACTAAGTAAAATAGAAATTCTTTTCATGATTTTAGTAATTTTGATGATTAATTTATTCTAATTTTATGTTTCTTTTAACAATGCAAAGATATTCCCATCTTGTTAAAGATTCTTTACCATATTGTTACATAAAAATTAAGTTTTTACAAGGAAGAAGGAAGTATATCTAAGAAGATTAATAAGAAAAGCAGAAAATACTATCCTTAGCTACTGATATTAAAAAACTCCTCTATACCTTCATAATCATAATACAAGGCAGAGGTAAATAAACCAAAATCAAAATTCTATTTTCTCCCTCTTAACATTTCTATATTAAGGATATAGATTTATATTCCTTTGTTTTATTTTCTTGAAACGCCGTATAAAATTATTAAACCTTTGATTCATTTTGCTAAGATGGGCATCTTAGCCTACTGAGATGGGCATCTTAGCAATTTCTTTCTTTGTGCTATGATTTTTATACGGCGTTTCAGAAGTTTTATATGGCGTTTTAGAAGTTTCTTTCTTAGTTTTATTGTTTGCTTTTGAGGCTTGGGATGATTGGTTTGGGGCTCGGGCATAAAAAAAGCGAGCAATTATTATTGGTAATTGCTCGCTGATTTAATCTATTTCAGATTTATAGGTTTTGCTTCTTTTCTTTATTTCTTGAAGCTCTCTTTACCTTTTTCTAAGAATGAAACAAAGTTCGATACACTCCTATCATAACCTTTTGGCTCTTGAAGTAGGTTTCCCTCTGCATCCATTAATACATATAGAGGTTGTGCATTAACACTATATTGTTCTATTTGATAGTTGTGGTTTTTCTTTCCAAGGGTCTTAGCTACTTTGCCGTCCTTAAGGGTTACCCATTCTGATTCTGGAAGTTTGATTGTGTTGGCATCAGTGTAAAGTGCAACCATTACATAGTCCTGGGTTAGTATGGTTTTTACTTGTTTGTCTTCCCAAACATAGTATTCCATTTCTCTACAATTTGCACATGTCTTGCCTGTAAAGTCAACAAATATTGGTTTACCTACTTTCTTTGCATAGGCTTTTGCTTCTTCAAGATCGAAAAAGCCATCGAAGCCTGTTGGGTAGTGAAGTGTTTCGGCGTATTTTCTATCGGCTGGTAGGGCGTTTTCAGATGTTGCTTGCAAAGTTCCTTTTGGGGTGTTTTCTATTATTGAGCGTTCGATGTTGAAGTCTTGCGTTGTCATTGGAGGAATATAGCCTGAGATTGCTTTTAGTGGTGCTCCCCAAAGTCCTGGAACCATGTAAAGGGCAAAAGAAAAGGTTATAATAGATAGGAATAATCGTCCTACACTAATTTGTTTTACGTCTTCATCTCCTTTAAATTTAAGTTTGCCAAGAAGGTAGAATCCAAGAAGGGTGAATACTACTATCCAAAGAACAAGATATGTTTCTCTATCTAATAGTCTCCAGTCTGCACTTAGGTCTGCCATTGAAAGGAATTTAAGCCCTAGGGCTACTTCTAAGAAACCAAATACTATCTTTACTGTATTGAGCCATGAGCCTGACTTAAGTTTTGAAAGGACTTGAGGGAACATTGCAAGCAGGGTGAAAGGTAGGGCAAAACCAAGGGCAAAGCCTATCATGGATACGAAAAATACAAAGCTGGTTGTTGAACTTGATGCTATTCCCATTAGTGCTGCTCCAAGAATTGGTCCTGTGCAGGAGAAAGAAACAAGAACTGTTGTTAGGGCAATGAAAAAGGCTCCCATATATCCACCTTGGTCTGCTCCTTTGTCTGATTTGTTTATCCAAGATGCTGGAAGTGTTATTTCAAATAGTCCAAAGAAAGAAAAAGCAAATAACATAAAGATGACAAAGAAAGCAACGTTTGGTATCCAGTGGGTAGAGATTAGATACATTGCGTCTTTCCCTAATAGAAGTGTAAGAAGTAGTCCAAGAACTGCAAAAATAAAAATTATTGATCCTCCAAAGAAATAAGCTTCTTTAAGTCCTTGTTTTTTGTTTTTGTTACCCTTCATAAAGAAGCTAATGGTCATTGGAACCATTGGGAAAACACATGGAGTAAGTAGGGTTAAAAGACCAGCTCCCAAAGAGATTAGGAAAACCATTAGCATTGAGTTGCTGCTCTTTGCCTCATCTTGGGTTACGCTTAGGGTTGTGGTTTCTGCTTTTGTTTCAACAATTTCTTCTGTTTGAGTTTCTTGTTCAACAACAATTTCTACTATTTCTGAGGCTTTTGGGTTCCCTTTAACGCTAAAGCTAAACTCTACATCATCAGGTGGAACACAGCTACCTTTTTCGCATAACTGGAAATTAACTGCTCCTTTTACTTTAAAGTCCTTTTCATCTAATACCTTTATCCTTTGAGTGAATTTAGCAGTGTTTTCAAAGTGACGTGTAGTGTCTTTTGCGTATTTATCGTAATTAGAAATAGGTCTTGGTTCATTAACTTGTCCTATTTTTTTGTAGGAATTGCTTTTCTCGAAACTAAATTCAATAGGAAGTTCTGTTCCTTTTGTGTTTTGAGAATAGATATGCCAACCTTTGTCAAGACTAACCTTAAGCTCTAATTCAACTATTGAATCGTTAATTTTATTAGTCTTAAAGCTCCATTTGGCTTGCGAGAAGACGTTATTTGCAACTACAAGTATTGCAATTACGAGTATTATTTTTATTTTTCTCATATGTTGTTAAATCTTTTATTTTAACTGTGATTTACTAATTTAAATTATCTTATCCAAGAAGATGGATTCTGTCTATTATTACCTTTCCAAACCTGGAAGTTGAATTCAGAAACATTATCACTGTTTGTATATACTGTTCCAAGCTTTTGTTTTGTTGAGACTTTTGAGCCATTTGAAACGTTGAGAGTTGAAAGATTAGTATATACTGTAAGATATTCTCCATGACGGATTATAACGATTTGTTGTCCATTTGGACCTGTGAAAATCTTTGAAACAACTCCATCAAAAACAGCTCTAATTACAGATCCCTTTGGTGTACGGATATCGATTCCGTTATTGTCAATCATAATTCCTTTAATGTCGGGGTGTGGGTGTGTTCCGAAAGAACTTGTCACAACTCCCTGCTCTGATGGCCAAGGTAGTTTGCCTTTATTTGCAGAAAAACTATTTGAAAGCTGAACCTCTTCAGGAGTAGCACTCATAACATATTCTTGCTTTTTCTCTCCCTTTGCTACTTCTTGGGTTGAAGGTTTGTTTGTGCTCTTCTTAGCTATCTGAGTTTGTCTTTTAACCTCTGCAGCAATTGCTTGGTCAATCTGTCTTTGAAGTTTTACTCTTTTGGCTTGCTTTTCTTTTATTTGTTTTGCAAGTTGCTTTTCTTTACTACTAAGTTGGTTTATGCTTCTTTGCTTAACAACTTGCTCCGTTGTGAGAACTTTTTTATTCTTTTCTTCTTGTTGAAGGAGACTTTCTTGGTTGGTTTTCTTAATGGTTAGTTCGCTGGTCTTTTTCTCCAATTCGTCAGATTTCTTAGCTATGTTTTGCATCATATTCTTTTGCATATCGCCATACTGACGAAAGAATACATATCTTTGATAAGCTTGACGATAGTCTTTTGAGGAGAAAATAAATAGGATTTTATCGGTTGCCTTTCTGTTCTTTTGAGCATAACGAAGCATCTTTGCGTATTCCTTTTTCAATACTTCGATTTCGCTTTTCAGCTCACTAATAGATTTTTGTGTATTTTTGATTTCTCCATTCAAAATATTCATCTGTTTGGAGATATTATTAATAAGCTTTTGTCTTGAGCTAATTTTCTTTTTCAAAATCGAAAGCTCAGAAGCTGACATCCTCTTTGTGTTCTTGGTTTCTTTCAAAATAGCATTTATAGCATTTATCTCTCTCTCTATCTTAGCCTTTTCATCTTCAAGCTTCTTCCTATCTTGAGAAAAAGATGAGATACTAAAAACAAGGAATAAACAACTAAAAACGAAGGCCCTTAAATAAAAACTCTTGTGGTTAAACTTATTACAAAACATCACTTTAATTAAAAAATTAATTGACAAAATTACAAATAATATATCATATATTAGCAATTCTTGTTATTATCTTGACTTTATTATTGTTACGGTTTACTATTTCTGACAGACTAATTATATCTCTCATAATTAATAAGCTTAAAATTTATCTGACCTAAAAATTAATTGATATGGTTATTTAGAAAATAAATATATATCTTTGCAGCATTAATTAGTTATTATAACTATTTGTTATTTTTAAAATTATTTGACATGAGCCAAGACAATACTGTTTTAAGAAGATATTCTGATGAAGAATTAAATGAATTTAAGGAGATTATTGAGGAAAAACTTACTCAAGCTAGAAAAAACCTTAATATGCTATTGGAAGCTGCATCAAATAACGCAAATGACTTAGGAGATACTTCGCCATCTTTTAAAGTTTTAGAAGAAGGAAGTAGTGTTCAATCGAAAGAAGAAAATTCTAATATGGCTTCAAGACAACAAAAGTTTATTAAGGACTTGGAAGCTGCACTTGTTAGGATTGATAGCAAAACATACGGTATATGCCGCATTTCAGGAGAATTAATTCCTAAAGAAAGATTACGTTTAGTTCCTCATGCAACTCTTACTGTTGATGCCAAGAATAAGGAATCTCAAATGAAAAGAAATAAATGAGAAAACCTCTTATACTAATCTTCGCTATTCTTATTGTAGATCAAATACTAAAGATTTGGATTAAGTTAAATTTAAGTCTTGGTCAGGAGATTGCCTTAATTGGAGATTGGTGTAAAATTCATTTTATTGAAAATGAAGGCATGGCTTTTGGAATGTCCTTTGGAGGAGTTTGGGGAAAACTCTTTCTCACATTATTTAGAATACTTGCATCTGTCCTTATATTTATTTATTTGAGAAAACTTATAAAAAGAAAAGAATCTAAGCTTATTATTTATAGTATGGCTTTGATTTTTGCAGGAGCAGTTGGAAACATCATCGACTCTCTATTCTATGGTTTAATCTTTACAGATAGTAGCTTCTTCAATAATGCAGAAATTTTTCAAGGAGGTTATGGCTCTTTCCTTCATGGTAGGGTGGTAGATATGTTCTATTTCCCTCTAATTGACACAACCTTCCCTTCTTGGCTACCTTTTTTTGGAGGACAGCCTTTTCAATTTTTCAATGCAATTTTTAATATTGCCGACATTTCAATAACATTTGGTGTCTTAATACTAATTGTTTCAATTCTTTCTACTAATAATAAGGAAAAGAAAACCCAATCTGAGAAAGAACAGGAGAGTCAAAAAGAACTTGAAAAAGAAATTATAATAGATAATATTACTCAACAGTAAGCAGTGGAAATAATCATTATTTTAGTTCTAATAATTATTAACGGTCTATTCTCAATGAGTGAGATTGCCGTTATTTCTTCCCGTAAATCGAAATTAGAATCTTTAAACAGAAAGGGAGATAGTAATGCAAAGAAAATCCTTAAAACAGCTGAGAAACCAGAGTATTTTCTTTCAACTGTTCAAATTGCAATTACCGCGATAAGCCTTGTGATTGGTTTGTACTCCGGTAAAATCCTTTCTAAACCTTTAGACGAGTTTCTGACCAATAGTTTGGGTTTAGGAGCTTATTCAATCTTTATTTCGCATATTGCTGTTGTTGTGCTTGTAACATATATTACTCTTGTTTTAGGCGAATTGCTTCCAAAGAAAATAGGTTTGAATAACCCAGAAAAGATAGCAAGCCTTATAATTACCCCTATGAATTTCCTGACAAAACTAACCTATCCTTTTGTTTTGCTTTTGTCTTTTAGCACTAATTTATTAATAAAAGTCTTTGGAATTAAGAAAAATGAAAACTCTATAATAACTGAAGATGAGATTAAGCAAATTATTAATGAGAGCATGGAGGATGGAGAGATACAAGAGGTTGAACAAGGTATTGTAGAGAGGGTATTTAGCTTAGGTGATAGAGATATTGCATCCCTAATGACTCATAGGACAGACTTCGAATGGGTTGATATTGATGATAGTTATAAAGAAATTATACAGAAGTTAGAAGAAAGCATACATTATATATATCCTGTTATAGATAAGACATTGGATAATATTGTTGGGGTGGTTTATCTTAAAGATATGTTCAACAAAAGAACAGGAACAATTAGGGATATAGTAGAAGAACCACATTTCCTTCCTGAGAGCTCAAGTGTTTATCATGCTTTGGAGGTTTTCAAACAAAATAAGATTAGTTATGCTCTAATAATTGATGAGTTTGGACTTATTATTGGGATGGTAACGATGAACGATATTTTAGAATCACTTGTTGGCTCAGCAGATCAAATTGGGGAGGTCGATAATGAGTATAAATTAATGAAAAGAGATGAAAACTCTTGGCTTGTTGACGGACAATATCCTTTTTTTGACTTTCTCAGCTATTTTGAGTTAGAGGACAAGTATCAAGAATTATCATATAATACTTTAAGCGGTCTAATTTTAGATCTTACAGGTAAAATACCTAAAGAAGGAGATAAGATATATTGGGAAATGTTTTGTTTTGAGATAGTTGATATGGATATTGCTCGTATTGACAAGGTTCTTGCATCAAAAATTATGAAAGATATAGAAAAATAAATTTCGATTTAATTGGTAAAATAAAATATCTTTAATACTTTTGCACAATTCAAACGAGAATTTTTATAATAAATTAATAACACAATTTAAAAGCTATGAAAAAAGTATGTGCTTATTTGTCA
>Ga0265294_10000092_pt1 | contig 96077 bp, 76 predicted proteins | sample MunlanPumphouse3_FD_192504 | JGI IMG/M metagenome (GOLD analysis project Ga0265294, IMG submission 192504) | Groundwater microbial communities from a municipal landfill in Southern Ontario, Canada - Pumphouse #3 | ecosystem: Environmental > Aquatic > Deep subsurface > Groundwater | place...
AACCTGTTTACACCTGGTGATTATACCGAAATCGTGCACCATCTTCCGGTTACGATCAGTTTGACAGCCGACTTTCCCGTCGGAAAAAATGTAAGTCTGGAAACCGGATTATCCTATACGTATCTTTTTTCCAGTTTCAAGCGGAATGATCAGCGGGTCTATCGGGGCACACTGCAGCAGCATTATATAGGCATACCGGTAAACCTGAGATACCAGATATGGCAAAACGACTCCTGGAATCTTTATCTATTGGGTGGTGCTTCCGTAGAAAAAGGAATCCGCTCCATTTACAAACAGGAGATTGAGCAGCAGGGCGATGTCGTGCATCACACCCATGTATATAACCGCATAGCTGGCCTACAGTTCTCTGCCCAGGGTGGAGCCGGATTCAGCTACCGATTGCAAAATAACCTGCATCTGTTTGGAGAGCCGCGATTGCTTTATTATTTCAGAAACAACCAACCCATGAGCGCCCGCACGGAGAATCCGCTGATATTCGGCCTGAATGTGGGGGTCAGAATGCAATTCAAATAACTAATCTATATGGCTATGCAAAAGTTGACTTATTTGTTTCTTGTTACCGGATTGTTACTCTTTGCCGGATGTAAGGATTATGTGGATGAATATGTTACCTATACGATCAACGAGCCGATTTTTATGTCTGCAAGCGAGTTCCGAAGCGCAGTAGCCGTTGAGGAGCCTCAACCCATTGAAGTACAGGGCAAGATTGTGTTTTTTAACGGTTATCTCTACGTTTCTCAGCCTGAGGAGGGCATTCACGTAATCGACAACCGGGATCCGTCGAATCCTCGCAATGTGGCATTTATCGAATTGTTGGGAAATGCCGATATGCAGGTGCGCAACAACATCCTTTATGCCGATTCGTATGTCGATCTGGTTTGGTTCGATATCAGTGATCCTGCCAAACCTGTGTACAAAGGGCGGAAGGAAGAGATTTTCCCTCAGGCTTTCCCGTTGACGGAGAATGGATTCAGCATCGATTACGAAAAATCGATGGACAGGACAAATGGTATTGTGATTGGCTGGAAAACGGTGGAGAAAAAAGAATTGGTGCGCCATTATAAACCGCGCTGGTGGGGCTGGGGCGGTCTGCAAAACGATGGTGCATTCTATACTTCTGCTGGTGAAGGGGCCGGCGCAGGGGTCGGGATTGCCGGCTCCATGTCGCGTTTTGCCATCTATAAAGACAATCTCTATACGGTAATGAACAACATGCTTGGCATCTTCGACCTCACCGGTGAGTCCCCGGTGAAAGCGGGAGATGACTTCTATATTGGCTTCAATGTAGAAACTATTTTTAGTTACAAGCAGTGTATGTTTATGGGAACGCCCACGGGTATGATTATTTACTCCATGGAAGATCCTTTAAAACCGGAGCGTCAGTCGATGATCAGTCACGTGTTTGGATGTGATCCGGTGGTGGTGGAAGACGACATTGCTTATGTGACGGTTCGCTCGGGGACATTCTGCGGGCAAGATGCCAACGAGCTGATCATTGTGGATGTGAGCGATGTGAAAAAGCCCAAACATATGGTCACTTACAACATGAAAAGTCCGAAAGGGCTGGGTATAGATGGGGAGACGTTGTTTGTCTGTGACGATGGGTTACGCGTCTTTAACACCAAAGACCCGCTCACCATTATGCATCCGGATAACATCCTTGCTCATTTCAAAGATATGGACGGCCTCGATGTGATCCCTTTCAACAACGTGCTGATGATGATAGCCTCCGACGGGATATATCAATATGATTATAGCGATCTTCAGCATATCAAACAATTGAGTCGTTTGCCGATCGGTAAATAAAACTTCCCTGTTAACTCAATTGCTCGCTGTCGTCGGAGAAATTCGGCGACAGCTTTATTTTGTCTGTGACGGAATTCATGTACCCGTTTTTATTTTTCGGTACCTTTCTGCATGGGTACAAAAATAAAGTCGCCATGCTCCGACTCGCTGAACTTCTCTTCACCCAGTCGTTTGATCAGGGTCATCTTCTGCCCCATCCTTCCTCCCAGGGGGAGCACCATCCACCCTCCTACACGCAGTTGCTTTAATAACTTCTCCGGAATCACATCGGGAGCCGCTGTCAGCAGGATCTTATCGAAAGGAGCTTCTTGCGGCAATCCTTCGTAACCGTCTCCAAAAAAGAGATGGGGGTGGTAACCCAGTCTGTGGAGCGTCTCTTTTGCGGTGAGATACAATGTTTCATGTCTCTCAATACTATACACAACGGCATCCATCTCGCAGAGGATGGCGGCCTGATAGCCGCTCCCGGTACCTATCTCCAGAACTTTTTCTCCTGGCTTCAATCCCAACAGTTCACTCTGATAGGCTACTGTATAGGGCTGGGATATGGTCTGACCCTTTTCAATTGGCAGCGGCTTATCCAGGTAGGCATACTCCCGCAAGCTCGCATCAATAAATTCCTCCCGCGCAACAGAGGCTATGGCAGCCAGTACCCTCTTGTCACGGATCCCTTTACGTTCCAGTTCACGGGCAAGCTTTTCGGCTTGGGGATGATTCTGCGGGGCATTGTCACTCATTTGGGTTTCTTTTTGTCGGTTCACTGTTTGTGAGGTGCAGGTAGCAGTCAGACAGCAGTACAGGGTCACAAAGAACAGGAACAGGATTTTACTTCTACTTGTTCTCATCGTTGCGATTCATTGATTTATCGGACAAACATAACTAAAAAAGAGGAAATTGAATGCATAATCAGCTAAAAATCAATATACCGAACAACTTTACTTGAGAAGAAATGGCATGAAATGTTGGCGTGAACAGAAATATTTGCGTACTTTCGTTGTGTCATTCATTGCAATACATCTGACTGAATCTGACACTTGTCAATACTAATTTAAAAAATGCCGGTACTTCAAAGAGTGAAACATATGAAAAACTTAGGTGCAATCTCAATTCTTTTCTTTATTCATCAGCTGATCTTTTTGACAGCATGTACTCCGGAATCAAATGATACGATTTCATTTGATAAAGATATCATTGACAAACACAGCCAATTATTTCCCCTATCAATGATACCTTCAGCGGTTGAAATGGTATTAAAGCTGAATCATAAAGTTCCCGTTGATTATTATGATAATCAGAAGATGTGGAGGAATAATAGAGATGGGAGTTTTCTCAATTACGACAGTGTCTCTGTAAATGGACTTCGATTCTATCAGAAATTTAATTTGAATCGTGGAGAAAACTTCCCAATCGATCAATTATTCACGACAATTGACCAGGAATTATCCGAAAAGCGTTTTGTGCTGATTTCTCTGAATACGAATAGATCCTGGGGGGTGTATGTTATTTATGGCAAAACGGAGAACGGCGATTATGCTGCGTTTACAAAAGCGGGTAAGAAAACATTGATGGAAAGTAGCGTGAAAGAGATTGTCAGGCAGATGAAAGGAACTGATATAATGATTTACAGCGATTGAAATAAAAATTGTGTATTTCGCCAAATTTAAAACATAGGAGAGAGTATGCGAAAAGTTACTTTTGTTATTATCTTATGGATCTTTTCAATAGTACATTTTATGGCCCAGCACAACGATATTCAGCAGATAATTGAGGCGGTACAGTTAAAATATGCACCGGACAGACGTGTGGAACTGTTCCAGGTTGAGGCGTCGCAACAAAAAGATACCCTGGTATTAAAAGGTGAGACCACCAGCAGGCCAGCGTACGAGGAGATCCTCTCACTCGCCCGAAAGGTATCGGCAGTGGTGAAAGATCACATTCGTCTGCTGCCGGACGAGAAGCTGGGTGAAGAGGTGTGGGGAGTGATCTACAACTCTGTAGGTACCCTCCGTGCTGAGCCCCGCTACGGTGCCGAGCTGGTGTCGCAGGCACTGCTCGGGATGCCGGTACGGATCCTGGAGCAGAAAGGTGGCTGGCGCATGGTGCAGACCCCCGACCGGTATATCGGCTGGATGAACGGATCGGTGGTACCCATGACGGATACACAACGTCAGCAGTACCTGAAGCTGCCGAAGGTGATCGTCACTTCCCTGCATGCCCGCTCTTTTGTCGATACCGGCAAGGAAGCGCTACCCGTCACCGACCTGGTGGCAGGAGATATGCTGGTGGTGAAATCGGCAAAACGAGGGTTTTATCAGGTGCAATACCCCGACGGACGGGAGGCATTTGTGAAAAAAAAAGATGTGATGACTGTGTCGGACTGGCTGAAAAAGAACCGGCTGACCGGGGAAAGCATTGTGAATACTGCAAAACAGCTGCTGGGTGTGCCCTACCTCTGGGGAGGCACCTCCACCAAGGGGATGGATTGCAGCGGTTTCACGAAACAGGTCTATTGGATGCACGGCATGGTCCTTGCCCGCGATGCTTCGCAACAGGTACGCTATGGCAGGCTGATCGACGAGACCGGTGACTTCGGTGACGCCCTGCCGGGGGACCTGGTGTTCTTCGGGACGAAAGCAACCCCGGAGAACCTGAAGGAACGGGTGGTGCATGTGGGTATTTATATCGGTGAGCGGCGATTTATCCATGCATCGGATTATATCCGCATCAACAGCTTCGATCCTTCCGACCCGCTGTACGACGAATTCAATACCCGTCGTTATCTCCGTACCAAGCGAGTTATTGGCGAGGTAAACAGCGAAGGAATTGAGGAGATTTTTGAGAACAGTTTCTATCATCTTACCGGCAATAAAAAATGAAACAAGATCGTCGCCAGTTTCTGAAAAAATCAGTCGTTGCAGCTGCCGCATTGACAGCTCCCTCACTTATTATGCAAGCGGCGTCTCATCAAACAACAAGATCATCATCCAAAATGAAATTAACCTGGACTCCATACGATTTACAGTTAAGACATACCTTCACCATATCCGGCTTCTCCCGGAAAACCACGCCTGTAGTGCTCACCCGGTTGGAATACGACGGTCTTACCGGTTACGGAGAAGCCTCACTGCCGCCCTATCTGGGCGAAACGCAGGCTTCGGTGATTGAATTCCTGAAAAAGGTGGACCTGTCAGGATTCTCAGATCCCACACATCTGGAGGAGATTTTAATGTATGTAGATTCTATTGCTCCTGCCAATACCGCGGCCAAGGCTTCTATCGATATAGCCCTGCATGATCTGGCAGGGAAGATCATGGGTACCCCCTGGCACAAGATCTTTGGACTGGACAAGCGGCATGTGCCCGATACCACTTTCACCATCGGAATCGACAGCGATGAGATGGTCCGCGAAAAAACGCGTGAGGCGATGGGCCGTTTTCATATCCTCAAAGTGAAGGTAGGAGGTCTCGACGACAAACGGATGATTGAAGCCATTCGCTCGGTTACTGATCTGCCGTTGGCAGTAGATGCCAATCAGGGATGGAAAAACCGGAGTGAGGCGCTGGAGATGATCTGCTGGATGAAAGAAAAAGGGGTGGTGATGGTGGAGCAGCCCATGCCCAAAACGGAAATAGATCATATTGCATGGTTGACCCAGGAGAGCCCGCTTCCCATCTTTGCCGATGAATCGGTGCAGCGGCTCGCCGATGTGGAGCGACTGAAAGGTGTTTTTTCGGGGATCAATATCAAGCTAATGAAATGCACTGGAATGCACGAGGCGTGGAAAATGCGCCAGCTTGCGCAATCGCTGGGGATGAAGGTGATGATGGGCTGCATGACCGAAACCTCCTGCGCCATATCGGCAGCAGCACAACTCTATGCGGGCATGGATTTTGCCGATCTCGACGGGGCACTGCTCATTGCCAACGACTGCTTCGACGGTGCCACACTGGAAAATGGCAAAATCATCGCCTCCGACAAACCGGGTATTGGCGTTGTACCAAACAGGGAGCTGACTTTCAGTCGGTAAATAATCCTGTTTAAATAACCAGTTCCTGAAATAGTCGATCGAATGTTTTATCGAGGTCGTTGGCCTTTCCAGCATGCACAGGTGATGTCTGGATGATGGAACTGCGGGTGGCGGTGAGCCAGCGGAAACGTTCAGGAATATCAAGCAGGGCAATAGGACCATAATCTTTATTGCCTTCAGCGATCTGTTTGAGTGTCTCCAAATTTTTGATCACATCCTCAAAGTCTGTTTCGGCCTGCATCAGCCGGTATTTCTCCGGACACAGATGCGTGGCCAGTCGGATATATTTCGCTTCCTTCGAAAAAAGTATCAAGCCGATGTTGAAGAACTCCTCCCGCTCCACTTTCGGTACCATGCGAATCACTGCGTAATGATATAATTTATCTTTTTGCATCGTAGGCACTGTTTAGAAAAAGGTGGGAATTCTGCAGTCGTGTTGTCATAAACCGGAAATAGATATCTCTGATTGCTTCGGGTGTTTCCGTTGTGCGCGGCCAGCGAAGCCAGTCGTCCGGAATCAGTTCGGTAATCTTGTACAAGAGTTCGTCCGTTAACAACGCTCTCCCCAACTGGTCCGCCTCGTCGAGCATCGACGCCTGGGGCAACAGCACATGATCCTTGATATGGGGAAAAGGATTAAGAGCTTGTTTGTCAAATTCTTTCCAGCCGTGATGGAAATAGAAGGAGGCCCCATTGTCGATGACCCACAGTTCCCGGTGCCACCACAACAGGTTGGTGTTGTTGAAGGTGCGGTCGATATTGGTGGTAAACGCGTCGAGCCAGACTATTTTTGATGCCGTGAGCGGATCGACTGTCAGGGTGGAATCATAAGCAATGGCTCCCGAAAGGTAGTGCATGCCCAAGTTAAGACCTTTACTGCTTTTCAGCAGATCTTGTATCTCCTCATCTCCTTCGGTACGTCCGAAATCCTCATCAAGAGTGGCAAAAACCAACTCAGGAATATGTAATTCCAATGCGGCCGCAATTCTTCCTCCCAACAATTCCGAGATCAACATCTTGGTGCCATGTCCAGCACCCCGGAACTTCAGTACATACTTAAAGCCGTCGTCCGCCTCCGCCAGTGCCGGTAGCGAACCACCTTCACGCAGGGGTACAATGTAACGCATCACCCGGACGGTGCGCAGAGAAAGATCTTTTTCCATTCGGCAAATATAAAACAAAACAGGAACTCTTGGGAAGAATTGGCGTTGAAAGTAGGAAGAATCTTAAATCTCCTCAGATTCTAGTAAGGTGCAGCCGGCGGTATACATCTCTTGCATTGCTCTTTTGCCGTCTTCTGGCTCTAGATTGACGGCGGCGATGGCATCGGTGACCACGAAAGTGTGAAATCCCTGTTCTACCGCATCAAGGGCGGTCTGCTTTACGCAGTAGTCTGTAGTCAGCCCGCAAATATATAGTGTTGTGACTTCCTGATCGCGGAGATATTGGGCCAATGCTATGTTCGTTGCCTCAAAAGCAGAATAGCCATCGTCCTTGTTATTGGTTCCTTTTCTCAGTTTCTGGTCGATTTTCTCGCTGTGCAGAGCTGGATGAAACGCTGCTCCATACGTATCGGCTACACAATGCGGCGGCCATTTTTCAAAATGCACTGAATCAGAAGGATGCCAGTCCTGTGACGAGATTATCAAATCGAACTTTTCCATCAGTCCGTTGATTACGGGGATTATTTTGTCGCCATCCTTCACTGCCAGGGATCCACCCGGACAGAAATCGTTCTGCACATCAACAATCAGCAATGCTTTTTCCATTTTCACTTTTTTCTCTATAACAACTCAATCAGTAAGGTGTTCAGATTCATCGTTGCTCATGTTGCATCCTGAAAATGGCAACACGAAATAATCGAATGGATATATCTATCAGGAGCACATTGTTGAGAGAAATGTTGTATTTTTGCGCAATTTTTTACTGAATGATGAACTATTTACTTACTATCGGACTGTTGGTTGTCTCCAACGTTTTCATGACCCTGGCCTGGTATGGCCATTTGAAACTGGCCGAGTTCAGCTGGTTCAGCAAATTGCCCCTGATTGGCGTAATCGTGATCAGTTGGTTGATCGCCTTCTTTGAATATTGTTTTCAGGTACCTGCCAACCGAATAGGATTTGAAGGCAATGGGGGTGGTTTTTCGTTGTTACAGCTGAAGGTGATCCAGGAGGTAATTACCCTGATGGTATTTGCAATCTTCTCCGCAGTGGCTTTTCAGACCCAGATCAGGATGAATCATTTAATTGGTTTTTTCTTTCTGGTGTTGGCTGTGTATTTTATTTTTAAACCGTAATATGAAAGAAAAAATCACTAACTTTGGTGATTGACAGCAATAAAATTTTGTTGTTTTTTCGTGTTGATATTTTTGATTCCATTGAGGATACCAGATTTGTCCAGAATAAACCTGTTTAATTAAGATCAAGTATGAGCAGTAAGATCCTTTCGTTTTTTTTATTGACATCGTTTTTTGTTTGCAGCAGTTCTTCCTCAGCAAAGCAAGTAGTCAATGCGGATGATGCCGCGTGGAAACTCTCCATGCAATCGTACACGCTTCATCTGTTTTCTGTGGTGGAGTCTTTGGAAAAAACGGCGCAGTTGGGGTTAAAGTACATCGAAATCTATCCCGGCCAGAAAATGGGGGGTAACTTCGGTGATGCCCTCTTTGGATATCAACTTAGTGAGGATGATCAGAAAAAACTGAAAGCCATTGCTGCCTCAAAAGGAATTACGATAGTTTCTTCGGGGGTATGGACTGCAAAAAGGGATGAATGGGAAAAGGTCTTCTCTTTTGCCAAAAACATGCAACAGGAATTTATCAGTGCTGAACCGGCCAGGGATGACTGGGACCTGGTAGAAGAACTCGCCAAACGTTATCAGATAAAGGTGGCTGTTCACAATCATCCGAGTGCATCATCTTACTGGAAGCCTGAGATCTTATTGGAATCGATTAAGGGTCGTTCCGAGTTAATCGGCTCATCGGCAGATGTGGGACATTACAAACGAATGGGATTGGATCCGTTGGAATGCATTAGAAAACTTCAAGGGAAAATCATCTCCTTTCATTTCAAGGATATAGCGCCGGTAGGAAGCGAAGCTACTCTGGAAGATGTTGTCTGGGGTACCGGCGTTCTGCAGGTTGAAGAAATGCTGAAAGAACTCAAACGCCAGCATTTCAAGGGCTACTTCACCATTGAATATGAAGCAAATTGGGAAAACAATCTGCCTGAAATAAAAGCATCAATCGATTATTTCAAGCAGATTGCGAATCAAATTTCCGACGCAAAATGATCAGGGGTTGATCTCTTCAATCTTTTTGTAGAGCTCTTCTGCCATTCGAACGAATCCAAGATCTGTAAGATGAATCCCGTCGACGGTTGTCTCGCCGTCGTGTCCGATCAGTTCTGTTGCCGCAAGATAGTGGATGTTTGAATGTCCTGCTTTCTTCAATTTTTCATACTCTTCCCTTAGCGCTTTATTCTTTGCCTGCACGATTTCAAAGATGTTCCTGTCGTAGAAGGAGTGGGGGAAGATGATCGACTCCACAAAGAGTACAGGTATATCCTTGTTTTCTTTACGGAGTATCTCCACAAACCGGGCCGTCTTCTCCCTGATCTGTTCCAGATTGACATTGGGAATGAAATCGAGCACGTAGAGTCCTGCATCCGTGCGGGCACTCATGATTTGGGCAATCTCATAATCGAGTTGACCGTTGCCGCTGAAGCCCAGGTTGATTACTTCTCCGTTTATCATTCTACCCAATATATTGCTGTATGACATACCCGCACGCGTGGCACATCCGCCCTGCGTAATGCTCGTGCCATAACATATCACCGGCTTCTTTCTGGAAGGAATATCCAGGACAGGGGGAGTGATCGTGGCCAGAGAATCCACACCGATGGAGATGGCTGTGACACCATCGTAGAGTGGCAGGTAAAGCATGTACTCTCTCTCGAGGGGAGTCATTCCGGAGATAATCACTTGCTCATTTTTTTTTGCCGTGGGACGTCCACTGTTGACAAATTGCCATCGCCGGCCGTTCCAGGCATAGAGGTCAAGCCCCTTGATGCCGGTGTCGGTCATATGATTCATGCTTACATCTTCAAGCAGCTCCCATCTGGCAGAGATATGCGTGCTGTTGCTGCGAAAACGGAGAGCCAGGCCGGATGTGTTCTTTCCCAGGTGCCATACCGGAGGGCGGCTTACCTCTTTGAGAGATACCGGGAGGCGTTCGTAGCGTGTTTCGGTCTGTTCGGATGTTTTGCCGATTAGCGGGAAGAGGGTCCCGTCATACCAGCTAGTCTGTGCATAGGTGGAAATTGCTGTGCCGATCAGCAGCAGGATGACTGAGGTTAGTTGTTTGTAAGAGATATTCATCATGTTATATTTTTTTATCGGGGCCATTTCGTTTCGATACCCTGTCGTTCGATTTCACGCTGGAAGTCCTGAAGCAGGGTCTTATCCTCGCGCACAGCCCGGAAAGGCACTTTCTTCCTGCCTGCAAAGGCAATCAGACATCCCACAGCCTCGCCAATGCTCCATTCCACGGGGTGTAGCCTGTAACATCCGTTGGTGATATGGGTTGTTCCGATGTTTTTATTGGCCGGCAACAGGTTGTTCATGCGTTGTGGAAGCAGTGCTCCCAGTGGTATCTCAAAGGGTAGAGAGGGGAAATCGATGTAGTTGTTACCCCGTGAACTGGGATGCAGGTCGATATGGTAATATCCGACACCCACGCTGTCAAAGAAGTCTGCAGCTCGTTTGCCTGCTTCCTCTCCAGCGACCAATTTGCGGTTTTCGGCACCTACATGTTCTTCCAGTACGGTAAATTCTGCCTTGATTCTTCTGGCTTCACGGATATAGGGATATTTTGCCATGCCATCTTCGGTACCCATTATATCACCCCGTAGTCTCAGCCCGCGCCATCCTATTCCACCATCCTCACGGGGCGCTTCTGTCTGCAGCCAGTAGAAGAGCGAATGGCTCAGCTGTTTGCCACGCTCGAAGGTATCCTGAAACTCTTTTTCCGGAACATCGATCAGGTTTCCAGGGAAGAAGTCGTTCTGTGGCCAGTTCACGATGGTGATGTCACCGGCGTAACTTTCTTTGGTGAACATCTTGCGGTCGATGATACGCCGGTAGTTCCAGAGGTTGAGCACATCGTCCAGTTCTTTTCCTGTGGGATCAAATCCCAGTCTCTTGGGTTTCAATGTGCGGGGGTCGGAGTAGGAGAGATCCAGCAGCCTACCAGACCATGCAGGAGTCATCTCCGGGATATAATTTTTCCAGAATGTGTAGTTTTTCGGCGGGTCCTGTACGTTGTCTATTCCAGGTTGATAATCCATGGCGAAGCATACCGTGAATGCCTGGTTGTTCATTGGATCCCCTTTCTCCGGAGCATGCAACTCACGCGTTTCACTTTTTGATTCGGTCCCTGTGGTGTACTCCGTGCCGGTAAGGGGAAGCAGGTCGCCACACTCGGTGGCATCCACGAAAGTACTTCCGGAGAGCATCACCCTGTCACCCGTGCGCAGGTTCTGTACTTCCACTGCCCGTACATTGTCGCCCGACACCACCGCACTTGTAGCTTTGTGGTCGGTGAGCAAGAGCAGCTTGCCAGTACTCATATAAGGTGCAAGCATGTCGCTCATCACAGCCACCGTGACTCTCGGTTCGTGGCAGAGACGGGAAACGCTACCGTTTCCAGGGTTCAGGTTGGGATCTTGTCGTGCTTTCTCAGTCAGGGGGTAATTGCGACGGTAATAGTCGCGTACCCTATTTCTGTACTCTCTGTAGGAGGGTGGTGCGCCATGTGTCTCGATCCAGGGATGTTCATCGGGGGGTACACCCTGTTGTGACACCTGGCCGCCAATCCAGTCGGTCTCTTCGGTCATGATTACGCTCAGTCCGTTGCGGCAGCAGGCCAGTGCTGTCGCAACGCCCCCCATTCCTCCGCCGAGTATAATCACATCGGCGTTCATTTCACGGGATTGGTTGTTTTTTGTATGGTTGTTCTTGTTCGTGGTGGTGAAAGCAGAGCAACCTTTTATTGCAGCGCTACCTCCAAGAATTGAAGCGTATGTGATAAAACTTCTTCTGTCCATATCAGTATGATTTATTTTGATGTGAAAAATTAGACCTTCATGAAAAACTTCTTTCTCGCAGCGATGGCACTGACCCACGCTACCAGGAGGGTGACCAGCACAGCCTGGATGGTCTGGAGCTCAGTTTGGCAACACGCATGCTGGAAGCAGCGAGTGATACCGGAGAGATGCAGCAGGGGAAGAATGAGATTGCTACCTGCAATGTATGCCAACATGGCATTTTTGCCGGACCCGCTGAGCAGAAACATTCCTTTCCTGCAATTCAACTGATCAATGAGTATGATGAAGGCGTACAGTGCGAAGAGAGCCAACCCCGAAGTAAGCAGCAGGTAGCTGAGTGTGGCTGAATCTTTCTTGATGCCCCCGTTGAGTGGTTCGCTCAGATATCCTGCGATCAGTAAAGCAAGGGTCATGGGCAGTAGCGTCACGAAAACCTTTTTCCAGGGGTGTTCCCACCTTCTGAGTCCTATCAGGAAAAGAGCAATCAACACCAGCGTGAGTAGGAACGTGTGATTCATCTCCCGCTGATAGAGACCCACAACCGATGTCACTATCAGTGCGATTGAAGAGAACAGCAACAGCCAGCTGCCTCCTTTCTTGGTGGTAATGGTCCCGGTAAAAGAACCCGAGAGGACGGCATCGCGTACGACGATACCGGTATGGATACCTGGAATGATGACGAGCAGGTATTTGAGATAATTCCAGGAAAGGAGCCAGGGAAGAGGGGAGTATTGATAAATTTGTGCGATCCAGTTGTCGCCAGCACGGCCGGAGAGGAAAAAAGCAGCCATCAGTGCAAATGATACCCAGAGTGTCTGCTTGTACTTGCGTTGCAGCAGGTAGAGGAGGGATCCTGCCAGTGCGTTGTTGGCGAGTACCATGATGATGATGTCGAAACGTTGCAAACGGAAGGTGACCTTGTCGAAATAGTGCAACGTGCCGAAGAGTCCCACCAAAATGAGAATACCAGCTGTTGCCATCAGGGAACGGTGCCGGCTCCACCAACCGGAAGAGGGGGAAGCGAAAAGCAGTACCATCCCGGCCATGGCGAGGAGCGCCAGTGGCCATTGGGCACCTTCACCCGCATTCATGACCCAGGGACGTGCGTGTTGAGAGAGGATGGCAAAGAGTGCGAGGCCTGTAAAACGGAAGATCAGGTCGCGTCCCATCTGCCAGTGTTTGATCCCTTTGTCGACTTTTCCTCCCAACGAGAAGGGAATGGCGGCCCCCATGCAGAACAGGAAAAATGGAAAGACCAGGTCGACCCAGGTGATGCCGGGCAAATCGGCCTGGAATTGATGAAGGGGTGGTGGTACTTGGGCATGGTACATCCATCCCGGTAATGCACCACCGAAGGGAATGTTGGCGGAGAAGACCATCATCAGGATAGCCAGGCCACGCAAAGCGTCGAGTGCTTCAAAACGGTATTTTTTCTCTTTCATGCTATTTTGTGCTTCCAAACTGTCATGGATAAATCTCGTCGGTACGGAAGTCCCATTTCATCACCGTGGCAAGGGGACCCAGTAGCTGTGCCGCAATCTTCAGCTGCCCCCGGTATGAAGGATGCCAGTCGGAGCCAAGGTCATCCTCCTGGTTGAGCAAGTTGTCCGGAAGCCCTGCAAAATAAACGTGTTCATCCTTAAGTTGATTCTTGTAGTACTGTGTAAGTTCCTTTACGTAGGAGAAACAGGGTTCGTTAATCATCGGACCCACTACGCAAAAGATCGGCACATCGCCATGTGCGCTTCTTACCTTAGATATCAACTCCTTGTAGGCTTTCAGGAAGGAATCCCTGTCCGGGTGTGGAGAGGTGGAGAAATCGTTCGTGCCCAGGTTGATTACGACACAGTCTGTTTTCCATTGATCAAAGTCCCACAATTGCGAGGGGTCATTGTCGAGTGTGCGATCGTAACGGCCAGGCATGGTTTCCTTTGGGTCTGACACAGGTTTTTCATCGCCATAATTTCGTACTACTCCTTTTCCGGAGTGAGCAATGAAATGGGCTTCGGCGTTGAAAGCCCTTGCCAGGATGGCGGCATAGCTCTTGTAGTTGTTTTCGGTTTCGGGCTTAAAACGTTCGTCCCGGTTGCTCCCCTCGGTACCGTAACCACAAGTGATGGAGTTGCCGATGAACTCGATCCGCCTGTCTGTTTTCCGGCTGGAGGGAAAAACTTCTCCTTTGTCGTCGAGGATGAATCCCATGAAGCGTGCCTTGCCCATGTCGGCTTCGGTGCGCTTGGTCAGCAGCAGCTCGTGATATGCCGCATCGGCTGTCGGCCGGAAATAGAGTGTGGTGTCATGTGGAGCACTGAAGACCGATACCAACTCGCCGTCCAAGAACAGGTTGAAGTAGTCTCTCTCTCCTCCCTCGATTCTCAGTCCGATCTGTTGACTTTTGAAACGGCATCCGATGGATACTCCCGGCCAGTCGAAAAGAACCGCATGGGGGTTGCTTTTGTCCACACGGCCCATGTAATTGATCGCCGGATGGGTGGGAGGAATCAGGTTTTGAGCGTGGCCGTTGCCGAAAGACAACAGAAGTGCCAGGAGCAACCATGATTGTATCGTTTTCTTTTTCATGGGTTCTTATCTCTTTTTTAACCAGAAGCGTTCAATCTCTTCAAGTGATTTTCCTGCAGTCTCCGGCATCATCTTCCAGACGATCAGCATGTAAGGAATACACATGAGAGCAAAGAGGAAGAAAGTTCCTGCAGGTGTAGCGTTCTCCAGCAGCCAGGGGGTAAGTTGTCCGATCAGGTAGGTGCCAATCCAAAGCGAGAGTCCTGCGATGGACATGGCCAGTCCACGAATCTTTGTGGGATACATTTCGGAGAGGAATACAAAGATAACGGCACTGATGGAGCCGGCGGTGAAGAAGATGTATGCCAGAAAGCAGCCTAGCAGGAAGAGGCTGGTCATCCCCCAGGCCTCTCCCTTGAGAAAGTAGAGCCCGATTAGGATGAGGGAGAGAATCATGCCGGTTACGCCGATGTATACCAGCTTCTTGCGTCCCACCTTGTCGATAATGAGCAGCGCCAGCACCGTGGTACCCATGTTCACCACACCAATGAGGGACTGGTAGAAGAGAGAATCATCGCTGGATAGACCACTGGTTTCAAAGATGGAAGGACCATAGTAGAGGACGGCGTTCACTCCCATGAATTGTCCCAGGATAGCGATGGCGGATCCGATCAGTACGGCACGGAAGATGCCGGGCGAGAACAGCAGCTTGCGGTCAGATTTTCCTTCCGAATTGAGCATTGCCCGCGTATCGTTGATCTGGCTCTCCACCACTGTGCTATCTCCGTAAATCTTCGAAAAGATAAGGGCCGCATGCTCTTCCCTTCTTTTGACAATGAGCCAGCGTGGACTTTCGGGAATGAAGAAAATTATGAGGAAGAAAAGTAGTGCGGGCAATGTCTCTGCACCCAGCATGCCTCTCCATATCTCCGTCCCAAAGATCTTCGTCAGCAAGGGGTTGGATGAGATAAAGCCAGCAGACTGTTCCAGCAGATAGTAGTTCATCAGGTAGGCACCTAGGAAGCCGACGGTGACTGCCAGCTGATAGAGGGATACCATCCGTCCACGGTGGGAGGCTGGTGATACCTCAGAGATGTAAAGAGGGCAGACGATGGAAACGATGCCAATGCCGATACCACCGACGATGCGAAAGATGACCAGCTGATCGAGGTTGGCCGAAATGGCACAGCCCGCAGCAGATACCGTAAAGAGAATGGCTGAGAGGATCATGGTCCATTTCCTTCCAAAGCGGTCGCTCAGCGCTCCGGCGAAGATCACCCCGGAGATGGAACCTACCAGGGCACATCCCACGTACCAACCGCTTTGGAGGGTGGTGAGCTGGAACTGTGAAGACACTTGTGAGACGGTGCCTGAGATGACCGCCGTGTCGTAGCCGAAAAGAAAACCTCCCAGGGCGGCTACAACTGACAGGAAAGAGACGTAGAGGATGTTGTTTTTTTTCTGCATCATACTGCTTGCTTAAAGGTTGAAATATTCCCTGTATCGGTTGTAGAGATGCCCAGCCTGAATATAGGCCGACTGGGGACTCATAAAGTGAGAGAACTCGAAGGTGATCGCCTTGACGTAGTTGGCCCGCTTGGCAGCCTCCAGCTTAAGGCGTAGCTTATCGAACTTGATGGGGAGGAACTTGATTGGCATGTCCCGGTCAAATGTCTCGGCATTGGTCCAGCATTCCATGCCATAGCGGTCTGCCAGCTTCTTATTCACTTCGAAGAAGGCATCCAGTTCGTTGTAGTCGATGTGTCCATCCTGGAAGGCGACGGCATCTACCACCTCGTGGATGCCGGCAAAGATTTCGTCCCATTCCTTCTCGTGCTGCTGTACCGATACCGCCTCCTCTTTCGAGAGAGTGGAACCGCTTGCTGCGACAGCTTTCTTGCCGTCGATCCAGGGAGAGATAAAAGTGGGAAGACCTCCTGATACATCTTTGCATTGCTTACCCATGGCATGAAAGGCTCCGATAGCACCTTTGGTGGCACGACTGATCTCACCGCTGACATACCATCCGCCGAAGCTTTTGTACTTCTCACCGTAGTTTTTCCACACCTCATCGATCACATACCGGTTGTCCTCGATCTCATGGCTCATATCACCTGTAGCCCAATAGTGACCGGAATCGTACAGACCAAAATAAAACTTCATGCCATGCTTCTCGGCCAGACGTAAGAAGAGATCTACCAGATCCACAGAAGGCATGTAGCAGCCCTTGTCCAGCAGATATTTTGAAGGATAGGTGATAAATTTCTTGTAACCCGACCGGATCATGATTACCGTATCGATGCCGATAGCTTTCATGTATTGAAAATCAAGATCCCATTCTGCTTCTCCCCAGTTTTGGTGGGGAATGTCATGAGAGATCTCATCGAGGAAGGCCCCGGTGATCTGCAGACCGTTATTTTTGGGTACGATCAGCGTGCTCTTTAGTGACTCATCTTTCCGCACTGAGCCCGGTGAGTTGGTGGTAGCACCCTGACGGTTGTTGCCAGTACAGGCAGCCAAACTAGATGTGACGGCAATAGATGCGCCCGCGAGTGCTGTTTTTTTGATAAAATCGCGACGGTTGTTCTTTTCTGTATGCATTTCGGTCGATGTTATGATATTTTTTTTGTTGTACTACCTTTTTTTTAATAAACTCAGCGTTTGATGGTCTCCCTGTAAACGTTGCCAAAAGGATCTTTAGCAACGATGGTTATATCGGAATTACTCTTCAAGGGAGTAGCCCGAAAGAGATGATCGGTCTTCTCGGGTGCTATCCAGCTGAATTCGAGCTTTTCTTTGTCGCTATATGCTTTCTCCACTTCCGGATCGAGTCCCTCGAAACGGTTCATTGCACCCATGTCGACGCCATCTTCTTGCCATTGCACCTGCCAGTTTTTGTCCCAGTTCCAGATATTAACCACCACATCGTTACCGTAGTTGACGGTTGTGCCGGGGGCATAAATCCGCATCTGATGATCGCGTGGTTTCCCCACGCTCTTGAAGTACCAGCTCACCTCTGTACCGTCGATCTCGTAGACACCGTATCCCACGGGAGTGCCATCCAGACAGTAGTCGCCTTGCCACCAGGCACCCGATACGGCACCTGTGTTGTGTTCATAGAGCTTATCCGCGTGGATGATGTTGCGGTTGTAGTGCATATGCCCTGTGAAAAGATGCACATTATAGGGTTTAAGCATCTCGAAAAGGGAAGAGATGTTGATGGTTTGTGCACTAATCTCACGTGAATTGTAACGGAAGGGTTGAACCTCCTCATCGAGACGAGCGGGGATATGCATAGAAAGCATGATGGTGGATCCTTCCGGCACCTGTGCCAGGTCCTGTTCAAGCCACGCAAAAGTCTTTTCATCGATATATCCTATATAGAAATAATCCCTGCCCACATAGAAAACATTGTTCAGTACCACATAGTGTATCTTCCCCCTATTGAAGGAATAATGGTCGGGTCCAAAGTTCTTCTCGTAGCGTTTTGTTGAGGTTTCGGTGCTGCGCCCGCCATACTGAAGATCATGATTACCCGGCAGGCGGTAGAAGGGAATACCGGCGCGACTTACTTGCTCGACATAAAGGGGATAGAGCTCTGGCTTGTCGCCCACCAGGTCGCCGCAGTCGATACCCAGGATATCCCTGCCAGGGTACGTTTCTTTTAACCGCAGCATGTCATCCACAACCCCTGCATAACGCAAAAAGTTCTCTTTCTTGTGGAATTGCGGGTCCGCGGTCACCAGCAGCAGCTGACGGGTGTCGTCCTGGGGGTTTTTCCTTAAAGGGAAATCATAGCGCGCTCTTCCTTTTTCTAACGGAATGTAAAAAAGGGGTACTTGCATCTCCTCTGCCGGCAGGTAACCTGCCGGCGTGGAGATGTAGATAAACTTCGCATCCTGGTGAGGAGTCAACCTGTAGTGACCGTCGCTATCGGTTGTGACACATTGGTAACCGTCGGTCACCACAACGTTTGGCAATCCCACCTCTTGGAATTTCACCTTCCCTTCCACCGCGGCCGCAGTAACATTACCAGGGAGGCCACACAAAAGGAGGAGCAGCAACGAAGCAATGAGGGTGAGAAGGCTGCGGCTGTATATCGTTTTGTCTAAAGAGGTGTGATTCATCGTCTTATTCACTTATGGCACCACCTTCACGCATTCCTTTCTCCACATAGTCCCACATGTTCTTTTCGATGATGTGTACGATGTCGAAGATCATTAGCCCGTCGGAGGTGGCCAGGTTCATCTTGATCGACTCGGTAAGACCGGCCGGATTGTCATAGAACTGATCGGCCAGGATGCCACCGTAAAACTTGTTGCCATCGAGAATCGTTTTCAGGTTCTGATTCGATCCCTCCACGCAATACCAGATGCTCTTCTGACCCCACATGTCGGTTTCGTTCTTCACCTCAGGGTTCTCTTTCTGATATTCTTCGATGGTAATGGTGGTGTAGTAGTTGCCTACCGTGAACAGGTCGAGTAGCTCTGCATAGCCCTGTTCCTTATAATTGGGGCTGGCCCAGTCGTAATCGGCTGAAGGATCGTAGTTTTTGCTGGCGAAGTTGACTCCCACTTCGAAGTAAGAGGGATACCATGCTCCGGTGTAGGTGCCGAAGGAAATCTCCGGATTTACCTCTTTGACCACCTTCTTGGCCTTTGCCATGAAGTTGTAAATGACGGAGGCTCGCCACTCAAACCATTGTAGAAAGTATTTTCCTCTTTCGGGATAGAAGTTGCCCTGCTCATCCTTCTTCCAGCGATAGATGTCGTCAGGAAACAGATCCAGTTCTTTACCGAGGTAGGTTTCAAATTTTCTGCGTGACAGGTCTGAAAAATCGGCTGTGAATCCGTCGTAGCGTACTCTGTCGAGGATGATGCCATCCAGTTCGGGATATTTTTCCACAATTTCGCGGAAGATATTCAGAATGTATTCCTGGTACTCTTCATTGATGGGATTTACCATTGCCGAATACTTGTTTTTCTCCTCTGTGATAGAGATGAACTTCACCTCTTCGTTCGGTGGATAGACAATTGTGGCCCATTCGGCCTTGCCTCCCTCATAAATAGGCCCTTCGTCCATGTAATTGTGACCTGCCACGAAGGTATTGAGGGATGCCTGCACTTTTAAGCCTAGCTTGTGTGCCTTTTCGATGTAATATCCCAGGTAGTCGAAGGTATACTGGACTTCTTTACCCTTCCACTCGGTAAGCAACGGAGCATATTCGCTCTGGTATAGCAGATGGCCCGAGATGGGGCGGACATCTACTACAATATCGGTGAATCCCAGGTCCTTCAGCTTTTCCAGATAATAGTCAATGGTGTCCTTGTTGTTAAAACGTTCGATGTTGGCTGTGGCATCTATCCACATCAGTTTGGGTGCAACATTTGTTATTTCTTTCTTGCTGTCGTTGTTGCAGGAGAAGAAGCTCACAATGATTAAGAAGGATAAAAGTAAATTGGTGATATTATTCATTTTTCTAAAATTGTCTGTTTATAAATTCTCTATTTGTAAATCATATTTTGAAGGAGGAGGAATTACTTGTTTCCGACAGCGAGGTCGATTCCCTGCTTGGCATATTGCCACTGGTTGGCTATTTTCAGGTGGATCATGTCGAACAGGAAGTAGCCGTCGCACTCGTCCATACAGGCTTTTACCGATTCCACAATGGCCTGGTTTTCCTGCTGCTGGGAGGCTTGGTTGTTGCTGTCCCAGTTTCCCACATCGGGTCCAGCGACAACAATTGGTCCATCTTTGATCTTATCCTTGGCCAGCCTGGAGAAACCCTGCATGCTCCATTCTGAAGTTCCATAGACCCGCAGAGGAGAAGCATAAGCACCGATCAGTATCTGGTCCATCAGTGCAGCATAACCGTAATCTTTGTATTTGGGGGTTGCCCACTTGTAGGTCAGACTGGGGTTGTATCGATCGCTGGCCCAGTTGACACCGACTTCGTAGTAAGTAGAATACCAGCCACCCACATAGACACCAAACAGGATGTCAGGGTTGACAGATTTTACCGCACTCTTTGCTTTTTCCATAAAGTCGTGGATTACCTTTGCCCTAAATTCAAGCCACTTGGTGAAATAGGGGGGATAAGTGGTCAGGGCCATGACTTGCTGCATGGTTGCCCCGGGGGGTACAATATCGCCCGGGAAACTGCTCAATTTCACATTACCGAGGTAGCTTTCGAATTTTCTTCGGCTCAGCTCAGAGAAATCCGACTGCATGCCGTCGAAGCGTCCCCTGTCTAGTATGATGCCATCGAGGTCGTACTTGGCCAGATCCTTCAAAAGATCACACAGATAGGTTTGCACCTCCTCGTTGGTGGGGTTGAAAAACTTGGTACCTCCTCCCGCATCCATCGTGTTGGTGATGCCGATGGAAAGGTTCTCGGAGGTAGCCCAATCCTTTTTGGATGCATCGCGATAGAGGATACCCTGGCTTCCCAGTCCACTGCTGTGTCCACCCACCATGGTGTTGAATCCGGCATGCACCTTTAAATCCAGTTTGTGTCCTTCCTCGATGAATGCCTGCAGATAATCCCAGGTCGCGGAGCGTTCTACTTTGGAATAGACTCCGTTTACCCAAGCCCCCAGCCACTGTACCTTCGCCGAACCTGGTACAGAGGAATTGTAGAGGATGTCGCCCGAGGTGGGGCGTATATCCACGACAACATCTGTGAAACCTGCATCCTTAGCCAGCTTCAGATCACGCGTAATGTTCTCTCTGCTGTTCGCAAAGTCGGGAAAGTTCGCTGCCGCATCGATCCATATATAACGTGGTTTCTCTGCATTATCCTTGGGAGGATCCGGGAACTCGTATCCAGGATCCGGATTATCGTTGCCATTGCAGGCGACTGACAGGAAAAGCCAGCCGAAGAGCAGTGTAGATGCGATAACTGTATAAAAATGAGGTTTCTTTTTTGTCATGTGATGTAATCTTTGTGATGATTGCTGAATTTCGACTTCTCATGCTTTTATTTAGAAGCTGATAAGGTCGTGTCTTTGTATACGATGACTCGCTCGATATATATTTTATGGCCGGTTGAGGCTTCTTCTTTCTTGTCTGAAACCACGATTCTCAGCGTGTGGTCTCCTTCGGCCAAGTCCATCTTGTGAATGATGTGTTGCCGGTTTCCGTTCCATTTCCCTGCTTCAGTCCGGTGGTAACAGTTGAACTCTCTGAAAGGTTCACCGTCGATGTAAGCCATGGCTGTTCCCCCGTCGATGTTGTAACTGCCCAGTACCGAGATGCCGGATCCACTGAACTCCACCTCGAAGATGTCTCCTGGTGTGGTGGAAACCTTATATAGGTCGTTGTCGCCCTCACCATACCTGAAATCTTCCCAATTACCCTCAATCCGGTACAGGTCAGTGTCGCTCATCTGGATGAAGTGAGACATCGACATGTTTGGGAACGCTTGTTCCAACTGACCTGAGAATAAGAGAGGTTGCAACTTCACCCGGTAGATGTCATCTTCCAGATTTCCTCCGTTTGTCAGGATATTTTCTTCTGCAAACGATTGTGTGAGCGATACTGCTTTGTTAAAAGAGATGTCTGTGTAAAGAAAAGGCTTATCGGCCATCTCTGGTATGTGAGACTTTAGTTCTTCGTCTATGGCCTCGTATCCTTGGATGATACCCAATACGGCTGCTGCATTGGCCGCGTTGCAATCGGTGTCCTGCCCGCAGCGAATGGCAATCTCAATGGTCTTCTCCATGTTGTTCTCTCCATAGAGTAGTCCCATAGCGATGTAGGCACCATTGATGGTGGCATCGATGTTGAAGGGGTGGTAGGGTACACAAAGGTCTGATTCCCCCCATCTGTCCTGCAATATTTGCCAGGTGCTTCTCCAATTTGACGGATCCTGCTCGTACCCATCTATCACTGTTTGAATCGCTTTAGCGTATTGGCTCTCCGATGGAATCGCTTGGAGTGCTTTTTTTACTACCACTTTTGCATCCTTCTCAAAGAAGGCCAGTGCGTGCATCGCCGAAACGAACATTCCCCCATAGAGCCCGTCGCCATAGGCCATAATCCGGCCCACGCTGTCAGCCATCAGTGTTGCGGCACGTGGCATGCCGGGGTTTATAAAGCCGATGTAGTCTGACTCGATTTGGAAATCGATGTCATTTGCATGCATGTTGTAAGCGGGAGCCCCTGAAAGCGGTGGCATGATACCATCAAAAAAATTCTTTCTTGCCTGCAGGTTTGCGTGACACAAATTGAACTCCGCATTGGCGAAATCCTCGGCCAGTTTTGAAACCGGTGTTTGCAAGCCCTGGTTTCTCACCATCGAGCTCATGAAACTCAGTTGACCGTAAATGTCATCTTCGAGCAGAGCTCGTTCTATCATTTCGGGGTACCATATGATTGAGTCTTCATAGGTGACACTGGCTGCTTTGAATTCCATTCCGATTCCCTTCATCACGCCAATCATTTTCCCAGCCCAGGCTCCTTTTATTTTATCATTCAGTTCTGTTTTGGATATGACTGCAAAGGATTGCTTCTCTTTGGAGCAGGATAGCAGGCAAATCAATACCCATAGAAATGGTAAAACAATGATACCTCTTTTCATTTTGTTTGCTGTTTACTTGTTGAGGCTTCTATCATGTGCGAATTGTTGGTAACTGTTTATCAACACCGTCTACCATGATATATGCTGGTTAAAAAAAGTTGTCCAGGCTCTGTATGCAACTAAATCAAAGTTGGTACCAAAGGTAACACAAATCTTCTTTTTAATCAGGTACAAAACCCGGACAACTAACTCATTCATTAACTCCGAATCTCATTTTACATGTCGATACAGTCGAACTGTACGCAAACAACACATCCGTTGGTGAACATGAAATAGAGATACATATAATATCCGTCATTTGAAACCTTCAGGATAGAATCACCCGTACCATTTGCATTGGTGCCGCCATTGTCCTTGCCTCCATAGGTACCGATAGGTGTTGCCCAGATCGGTTCGGTGAAGGTGGTCACCGCATTGGCATCGTGCAAATAAACCTTGTCGTCGCTACCCCATGTAAAGGAGTTGATCGACATGTTTACAGCGTAAGGATTGCCGTTGAAGACAGTGTAGTCGGCCGAATTCTGAATCCAGTTGCCACTGATCTCGGGACCCTGGGCTTTGATGGTATTGGTTTTACCGTCTACCCATGCGAACTTCCTCGGTGTGGCATAGTAAGAAACGAAGTAGTCGGCTGTAAGATCGGTGGGATCGGTTGCAACAATGTCGGCATTGTTGTTCCAGGCACCTTCAATGCCATTGATGGCAATGATCTCGGGTACTTGTGAGAGCAACGCACCATCTTTCACCTGCCAGCGGGCGAAGCTTTTTCCCGCACCCATCAATGCTGCGGTGATAATTGCATCACCATCCAAGTTCCCTTTCACCGAAAGTTTACGGCCAATGGCTGTGCTTCCGCTTGCTGACCAGTCGATGTAGAGCTCAGGAGCACTGTTGACCCCTTTAAATCTCCACACCTTGTAGGTACCGGCATTGGGAGCCAGGTTGCTTATGAGGATGTTGTCAGCATCGTCCGCAGTGGCGAAGAAGTTGGTGAGGCCGCCCTGGATCGATCCCATATTGGGCATTGTACCCACTTTTGCTCCTGTCTTTCGATCGAGCAACATGCCGGGTTCATTTCGGGTGTTTACTACCACGTAATCCTTTGTTACTGCCAAGCTGGTAGTGTTGTGTAGAGTTGTGATACCCAGGTCGGACTGCAGTTTCTTAGTCCAAAGGATCTTGGCGCTTCCGTTGCGCATACCCCTTTCTACTTTGTTGGGTACATCCTTGCGAACCGTATAAACTGTTTTGTCAATACCATTTTGAGCGGTAACGGTCAGGGTAACGTCTTCGTCATAATTGAGTGCTGTGTTTCGAGGATCGGGATTGATGGTGGCGCCGTGCGAGATACTCATCTCAGCCAGTACTTCACCGATTGGATCAATCGAGATGAGAGAGATCAATTTATTCTCCTCGTCGATGATACCCGATATGCCTAGCGAATTCAGACTGAAGTCCGTGATGCGGGCTTCGGCGCTTTTGCGTATTTCAGCCACGACCTTATAGTCCTTTTTCGTTTTGGTCTGGTCTGTTATTGTGATGAAGTTCTCTTTTGTCAGATCCATGTAGAGTAACGCTGGAGAAATCGTCACATTGTCATCCAAATTAGCCACAACCCTCACTTTCTTCAGTGCATCCATTGTCAGCACGTTGTTGGAGGTGCGAGGATAGTTATAGGGAAATACAAGTGTGATGGTGCTGTTCTCGTAATCAATTTCGCTAGAAAAATTGTTTTCTGAGCTTTCATCTCCGTAAAAGGAGGCACTGAGGCTGTTGATCCCATATCGCGAAAGCGAAGGCGTAAGATCTTCCACCTGCTGACATCCGCCAAGAATGATCATCAATGCAGTAAGTGTCGCCAGTATTGAATATATTTTTTTCATGCGGTTCTATTTTTTTTATTTCCAACTGTCATATTGTTCAATCAGTGAGTTGTTTGCCAACTCTGCATCGGGGATTGGGAGGATATAGTTCTTCGCGGAGAACTTTCGGTCCTGATAATCCACATCGATGTATTCATAGTTGTCGCCAACAATCTTGAATCCGTGGGCACGGGTATTGTTGTATTCGATGTGTGCTAGCTCCCATCTTCTCATGTCCCAGAAGAGATGACCTTCATATGCCAATTCCACTTTCCGTTCGTTTCTGTAATCGTTGAACCATTCATTACCGGAGGAGTTCTTAGCTGGCAGGTTTACACGGGCGCGGACCTCATTCATCGCATCTCTTGCCTCACTCATCTTGTTGAGTCGGAAGGCAGCTTCCGCCTTGTTAAGCAATACTTCTGCGTAACGGATCTCCACCCAGCTCTGGGTACTTGGTATACCTTTTACATCGATCAGCGATTCGTCCATTAGTTTTTTCAAGTAATAACCTGTGGTGGTAAGTCCGTAGCTGTAGGGTTGTTCCCTGTATGCCATGAAGGTACCATTGGTCCCGTTCACCGAGTTTTGCATCACCTTTCCTTTCCAGGTGCTCCCCGGATAGATTACAGTGGCTTTGAAACGCGGTTCCAGATCTTCGTAGGGAGGGCGGGTGGCGTTGGCGGTATAGTAGGGTGTCCAGTCCATTTTGGTTCCGTCGGCTTTTTCATAACTCTCCACCATTTCCTGGGTGGGCGTTCCAAGTCCTCCGAACTCGTACCCATCGCTCAAGGGCACGTAATCCTTGTCGAAGGTGTGATTGGGTCCCAGAATGTTATACTTGAACTCAAGGATTGTTTCCTTATTGCTTCCCTTCCAAGCTTGGGTATAGTCATCCACCAGTTCAAATTTCCCTGATTTCACCACTGCATCTGCAGCGTCATAGGCCGATTGCCAGCGTTCTGCAAATAGCATGGCTCTCGATTTGAATGCCAGAGCCGCATACTTGGTCACTCTTCCGTTGTCTTGTCCTGTCCACGATTCAGGCAGGTTGGCGATGGCAAAATCGAGGTCGCTCTCGATAAGATCCCATGTTGCTTCGCTTGAACTGCGTGCTTTGTCCTTTTCCATCTCTTCAATGGAGGTATAAAGGATCACGCCGTCGTGACGCCTTGCCAGTTGGAAGTAGATGAAACTACGAAAGAAGAGCACTTGGGCTTTCCACTTTGTGTTCACTTCTTCGGGGAACTGACCGTATTGTTCCATGGAGTGAAGGAATTCATTCATCCTGCGTATCTTGTTGTAGGCATCGCTCCAAACACTGTAGAATCCCCCAGTAGCAGTGGTGATCAGGTTCGGGTCAAAAACATAGTTGTTGGGATGACCTGCTTTGTGTCCTGCCGCATAGGAACCATATTTAAAGGTGTTGGTGAAGCTCTCAGACAGGTTTCCACTGGCTTGTGCCGACCCGAACTGACCATACTGGTTCAGGTAAGTATAAAAACCATTTATATAGAGATCCACGCTCGACTCATCCTCCCAAATCACTTTGTCGGTCAGTTTATCAGTAGGAGTCAGGTCCAGCCAATCCGTGCAACTGCTGAAGATGATCACAGCAGTGGTCAGGTAGAGTAAAGTCCTTAATATTTTTTTCATTTTCTGTCAGTTTAAAGTGATTATAATGAGAAGTTAAGCCCGAAAGAAAGGGTTTTCTGCTGCGGATAGTATCCGTTGTTCACTCCGGGTTGTTCCGGGTCGATGTTGTACTTTGTCAGTCCACTGAAAGTAAAGAGGTTGGAACCTTCCATAAAGAGCCTGATTTTATCTACACCTGCTTTGCGTGTGAGGGAATTGGGAATGGTATATCCCAGCTGGAATGATTTTACGCGGAGATAGTTCCCGTTTCTGTACCAGAAAGTCGATGAGTAGGCGTTGTTTGTGCTGACCGTCACGAGTGAAAGGCGAGGAAATTCCGCATTCTGATTGTCGGGTCGCCAGGAATTTTCGGGAACAAACACCGGAGTGTTGCCTCCGTGATAGAACATCCGGGTAAATACGGTGTTATCCATCACACCCGAAGAGTAGACACCTGTCAGTGCAACAGTACGTCCCAAACCCGATTGCAGCAGGATATCGAAGTCGAATCCCTTCCAATCACCGTTCAGGTTAAGCGAAGTCTGAAATTTTGCATAGGGGCTTTTTCCCACGTATCCCATGTCTTGTGCATAGGTGATTTTGCCATCTCCGTTCCGGTCTTTGTACTTGATGTAACCGGGCAATACCGGTGAACCTGGAATGGTTGCAGCATTATCGATTTCCTCCTGTGTCTGGAAGAGGCCTTCGGAAATGAACCCAAGTTGTGAGCCCACCTCTTTGCCCGTCAGTTTGAGATAATCGGGGGTGTTCTCCGAGTCGCCTGCATAGTAGAGCCACTTGCGGTTGGCCAGGGTTCCGATCCACTTCACACCATAACGGAAGTCTCCGATCTTGTTGTTGTGCGTGATGGTGAAGTCAAATCCCCTGTAGTCAATCTTGTTGACATTGTCGGTGCTGAAATAATACCCACCCATGGATGGAGGATAAGAGCCGCCCACGCTGGCCAGCAAATCATACTGATACTTATAGAATACATCCAGTTCCACACCGAGTAAGCCTCTCCAAGCCATGAACTCGACGCCGGCATTGTAGGTGATCGCTTTGGCCCAGGAGAGATAGGGATTGCCGAGCGTACCGGAATAGATCATGCTTTGTGCCTGGTTGTTTAAAATCAGCGCGTTGGATGAGATGTTCATCAGGTTCAGATACTGAAAAGCACTCACGGCTGACGTGGCTGTTTTTCCGATACCGCCTCTTAGCTTGAGGTTATCGATCCAGTCAGCCTGGAACCATTCCTCGTTGTTCATTCTCCATCCTGCAGAGACTGCAGGCAGGTTGACCCATTGTGAGCCGGCCATTCCACTAAAGAGATAACTACCGTCGCGGCGAAGAGATGCTTCCAGCAAATAACGGTTGTCATAATCGTAATTGAGCCTTCCCACGAAACCGACCAGACGCGATTGGCCGCTGCCACCGGAGATGGAAGGAACTCTCTCTTCCCCGTTGCCTGTGGTGTTGGTGATCATGTCCAATTCATCCAGACTAAGGAAGTTCAGGCCATAGCCTGTGGCTCCCAGGGTATTGGAAAAAGCATTCCGAGTTTCGGCAAGACCGAAGAGATTGATTTTGTGCTTGTCGAACTGACGGTCGTAGGTAAAGCTCGATTGTGTAACCACGTTGGTGGAACTGTGTGCACTTTCCGTCAGGGCCGTGTTCCCCGAGTTATTTTTGAAAGAGGTGTAGCTGATGGCCTCGGTGGTAGCCACTGGTAAAGCCCCCATCATCGTCTCGAAGGGTATCGTGAGCGATTTGTTGAACTGGAAGAACTTGTCATAGGCTCCCATGAATTTCAGGCTCAGCCCCTCCATCCAGGGGGCATCGTAGTTGAGCGAGAAGTTAGTCTGGATCGTGGTGTTCCTTGGCCTATTGTAACCCGACTGGTAGATCGCTGCGAGCGGGCTTACAGGTGAAGAGGCGGTACGCGTGGAAGTGTAATACTCCTTTCCATCGTTACCCACAATCGTTTTGGGTATATAAGGGAGCGCTCTTACTGCCTGTTGGGGAATGTTGTGCCAGTCGTTGGGGTCAGCCGAATAGTTAGGGCGGTCATGTTCGTCTAGACGCCCAGCTACGTTCATTATCAGGCTGAGGTTGTCGGTGATCTTGGCATCGATGTTGGCCCTCATGTTGTAACGGGTATAATTGAAATTGTCCACGTTACCCTTCTGTTGAAAAGCACTCAATGAAGAGAAGAATTTCACCTTTTCGGTACCACCTGTGGCACTCACGTTGTGGTTCATGTTTCTTCCTATGCCGAATACTTCGTCGTACCAGTTGGTGTTGCCCCAGCCATCGACTCCAGCTTTCATCTTTTCTACTTGCGCCGAAGTGAATACAGGGTCATCACCATCCATCTCCCGGGCCATATTGTACCAGTAAGCATATCCCGGACCGTCGAGCCACTTGATCTGGTTGGCGTTTTGGCTGATACCATAGTTGCCGTTGTAGGAAATACCCAGTGTTCCATCCTTACCCCGTTTGGTGGTGACAATGACCACGGAGGTGGCATTCAACCCGTATACGGAGGCAGAAGTAGCATCCTTGAGGATAGATATGGATTCGATCTCATTGGGATCAATCTCGTTGATGCTTCTGATTACACCATCCACGATATAGGTGGCACCTTCACCTCTTACGAGCAATGAGGCACCATCTTGTCCTGGTTGCCCCGACTGTTGCAGGGAGGTGACACCGGCTACCCTGGCTCCCAACACGTTGGTTACACCCACCACGGGAGCCTTGATAAGTTCTGTATCTGAGAGGGTCGAAACAGCGCCTGTTACACTGGTCCTGCGTTGTGTGCCATAGCCCACTACAATGACCTCATCCAGTAGCTCGGTATCCGCTTGCATGGTTACATTGACAAAATTCCTCCCGTTAAGGGGAACTTCCAGTTCTTTGAAACCAACATAAGAAAAGAGCAGCGTGCTGCTTGTTGATGGTACTGATAAGTTGAATTCACCGTCAATGTCTGTAACGGTACCTTGACGAGTATTCTTGAGTACGACGTTTACGCCAATCAGAGTTTCCCCTGTCGCATCCACTACCTTTCCTCTCACATTGACCTGCGCATAAGTGATCAGTGTTGAGAGAATGAAGAGCGTAAGGAACAGTCCCCGTAAGGAGCTGTATCTCCATTTAATAGATCGGTTTTTGCTTTTCATTTGCATTTGTTTTTGTAATTACTGTTATTTTTAGATGGTGAAATGTTCTCTGTATCTTTCATAAAGGAATTTCGCCTGTGGATAAGTTGAGTTAGGACTCATAAAATGTGAAAATTCGAACGTAATGGCGTCTTCCATGCCGGCTAATCTTGCAGCTTCAAGTTTAAGCAACAGTTTTTCCCATTTGATTGGAAGAAAGCGGATGGGCATATCGCGGTCAAATGATTCGATGTTTGTCCAACATCGCATTTGATGGGCATCTGCCAACTTTTTATTCACTTCCAGATAATCGGCCAGTTCATGATAATTGACCTGTCCGTCCTGAAATGCAAGAATGTCTATGGCGCCTTCCACATTTGTTAGAATCTCATCCCACTCTTTTTCGTGCTCCTGCACTGAGATTGCGCTGTCGCCGCTCATTACCTGATCTGTTTTGACTCCATGGATATAGGGTGAGACCAAGGTGGTAAGATTACCCGACACTTTCTTTGCATGTTTCCCAACCTCTGCATATATTTTCGACATGTTCTTTGTCCGCCTGCTGATCTCTTGTGAGAGGTACCATCCTTTAAAAGATGGATGATGGCCATACTTTGCCCAAACCTCATCGATCAGTCTCAAATTGAGATCAATCTCTTTCTGGAATTGCCCCTCAATCCAATAGCGTCCTGAATCATACATGCCGAACATGAAGTTCATGTGGTGTTTATCGGCAAGTGTAAGAAACATTTCTGTCAGGTCAACGGGTGGATAGTAGACATCTTCCGTTTTTAGAATTGATTCAAAGGGAGAGGCGATCCACCAACCCAGTCCGGAACGAATCATCACAACTGTGTTGATTCCGATCTCCTTCATCGATTGAAAATCCCGATCCCATTCCTTCACTCCCCAATTCTGATGTGGAATATCCCAGCTCACTTCATCCAGAAATGTGGCATGTATGGGCATTCCTTTAAAAATCCCGGGAGTTTCAAACCTTTTGTTCGAGAGGAGGTCATTTTTTTTAGCAAGCTCCACCCCTTTTTCTGTGGCATAGTTGCCACTGTGCAATGATTGTGCAGCGAGTACTCCAGCCGATCCCAAAACTGCACTTTTGATAAAATTTCTTCTGCTTTTCATCGAACGGTTGTCTTTGTTTTGAGAATCTGCTCATCCGTTAACTGATCGATTTTTTCCAAAAGAGTCCAACATTGATACAATCCTCTGGGCACGTGGAAGCAACCCTTCCATTTTCCACCTTTCAGGTCGAGCAGTACTTCTCCCTGCCGGTTGAGGTAGCCCCACCATTCCGGGTATTCCGGATCTTTGAAATGCTCCCAGGTATAATTGTGAACCTTTTCAAACCATGAAAGACATTCCTGAGAGCCAGTAAGCTGATATCCTTTCAGCAAGGATATCAATGTTTCGATATGCACCCACCATAATTTTTGATCCCACTCCAGCTGTTGAGGAGGAAATCCTTTCCGGTCCATGAAATAGAAAATGCCGCCATATTTTTTATCCCAACCATATTCCAGTGTTTTCAATGTGGTTTCCACTGCTTTGTTAATCAGTTCAGGACGATGTAGCCTTACACCGAGATCCATGATAAACCACATTGCCTCAATGGCATGGCCGGGATTCATCAGCCTCCCATCGAAGGAGTCGGAGAGTGAGCCGTCGATGTTCAAGTTCTCCACAATCAGGCCACCCATCTCAGGATGGCGGAAGACCTCCATCACTTCGTGAATGCATTTTTCCATGATCTGCACCAGGAAGTCCTCTTCCAGTAGGTGCTCGATTTCCAGGGCCAGGTTGCAGAGAATCATCGGCAGGGAGAATCCTTTCAATGAGCGTCCCCCCGGCGACACCTTATTCCACTTACCTTTCGGGTTGTTCTGCTTGGAAAGAATGATGTCAAATGTTTTTTTTGCTATTTCCGCATATTCACTGTTCCCTGTCGCCAGACTCAACTGACCAAATGCCATGGTGGCGAATGTGTAGGAAAAGATATTATAGGGTTCAATTAACGGTTTTCCTTCCCGTGTAAGGGAAAAATACCAGTTATATTGCCCGTCATGCCCATTTTTTTTCAGGAATTCAGCCCCCTGTAAGGCACAATCAAGCCATTCCTGTCGTTTTTCAACCTTGTTGTAGAGCATCGAGAAAAGCCATACTTCCCTTGCCTGGAGCCAGATAAACTTGTCGGTGTCATACACGTTACCCTGTCGGTCGAGGCATGTAAAATAACCACCAAATTCTTTATCCTGGGAAAAGTTGAGCCAAAATGGTATTACATTGTCAAAAAGCTCACCTTTATATTGAGCAAGAAGAGTGTTTAGATTTTTCATAAATGATTATTAAATAATGAAGCTATTTAAGGGGTCAGATAATAAAATTATTTATTATTCGACAAATTAAGATCAATAATTTCAAATATGCAAGACATATAATAAAAATATTAAGTATTGAGTGAAGAAATAACAAAAATTAAGTATTAGCCCTTAAAAAAACAAATATTTTGCTGCATGGAGTAATGAGCGAATTCTCAATTTGTGGGATTAAAAAAGATGATTTAGAGTATTAATGAAAAATATCACTAATTGTAGTGATTGACACGAAAAAAAAATAGATGTTCCTTTGTTTTCAATTATGAATCCAATAAAAGGTACGAGATGAAGCAATTAATGATAGCGTGTATTTTTCTGTTCAGCAATATATTTGTGACTTTTTCAATGGGAAATACACCCGAAAAAGGGGTAAACCCTCAGGATACTTTAAAGGTGTATTATCTCGATGAGGTAGTTGTTCGCAGTTCCGTGAAGGAAACAAATGATCTGAAAAATCTGCCAACTGCCGTTTCCGTGATATCACCGCGGCAGCTTAAGGATAGTCAGATTGAATCGCTTCCGGCGTTGAGTTCATTTATTCCCAATTTCTTTATTCCGCAGTATGGTTCCAAGGTTTCTACCCCCATCTATATCCGCGGCATCGGGGCCAGGTTGGGAGCCCAGACAGTCAGTTTGTATGTGGACAATGTTCCCAGTTTCAACCCTTCGGCATTCGATTTCGAGTTTCAGGATATTCAGCGGATAGAGGTGTTGCGTGGCGCACAAGGTACCCTCTATGGACGAAATGCCATTGGAGGAATTGTGAACATGTATACGCTGTCTCCGCTCACCTTTCAGGGAACACGACTGTCGCTGAGTGGCGGTAATTATGGACAGTTTTCGGTAAAGGGATCCAACTACAGCAAGCTTTCCGATCACTTAGGTCTTTCGGTAGGAGCTTATTATAAGCGGGACGACGGTTATTTCACGAACAGTTACCGAAACGAGAAGGTGGATGGTTCTGAAAACGTGGGTGGCCGGGTGAAGCTTGAGTGGCAGGCAAAACCTGATTTTAAGGCCATGTTCTTTGCCAATTATGACTATTTGTCGGGTGGCGCTTTTCCCTATATGCATGTGGATTCCACAGCGTCCCGGTTTAACGAACCCTCCTCCTACGATCGTCACCTGTTCACGAATGGATTATCGCTCGACTGGATCAAAGACGGATATACCATTCACTCTACAACCGGATTCCAGTATCTGAAAGACGACATGAAGATGGATCAGGATTATACAGATAAATCAGTCTTTTCAATCAACCAGAAGCAGAAGCAGCACTCCGTTAGTCAGGAATTTACCTTGAAGTCCGATTCAGATAGGAAATACAGCTGGGTATGGGGAGTTTTCGGATTTTACGATCACAGGGAGATTGATACCCCTGTAGCAATTAAAGAGGATGGCATGGTCGCCATGCAAGGACATTTGGACGTGGCGATGCAGCGAATGGGAGCTCCGTTGAGAATTGTGTATGCCAACGACCGGATTGATCTCCCCGGTATTTATACAAAACCTTCCCGTGGGGCTGCACTCTTCCATCAGTCTACGCTGACCGATCTTTTCGGATTGGAGGGTTTATCGGCAACGGCCGGTTTGCGGCTCGACTATGAACACACCGGTATTGATTTTTCTACCGAAAGCAATGGTGGCGATGTAAATCTGGTATTCAATATCCCAAACAGGCCCATGCCTCCCATGTTTGTTGAAGGAGACACTTTGCTGCAAGGGAACTACAGCAAGGATTTCTGGAAGGTACTCCCTAAGTTTGCACTCAAGTATGCATTTTCACCCACTTCCACCATTTACCTCTCTGCATCGAAAGGGTATAAAACAGGAGGATACAACGAACAGGCTTTCTCAAAAATACTCCAAAGCGCACTCTCTGCATCGATCATGCGTAACGCGATGAGCGGCATGCCTCCCGGAATGTTCCCTGGGGGTGCGCCAGGCTCCGGTGGAAGTAATGGCTCCGAAACGGTCACACTTGAAGAACAGCTTTCCTACGATCCCGAAACCAGCTGGAGCTATGAACTGGGCGGGCGCTATGAAATGCTCGGTAACAAGCTGACACTTAACTACGCTTTGTTTTATTCCCGCGTCAACAACATTCAGATTATACAGTTGGAAGATCAGGGTACTTCCGGTCGTACGGTAAAGAATGCCGGTACATCAGATAGCAAAGGATTTGAGTTAAGTCTGAAATATAGCCCCGTAAGAAACTTTTCATTGTACGCCGATTACGGCTTTGCAGATGCACGTTTTGTGGATTATGAGGCAGCAGAAGATGTGGATTACTCGGGAAATTATATTCCCTTTGCTCCAAGGCATACATTGAGTCTGGGAGCTGGCTATGTACATCAATTTGGCTACGGTTCCTTTGTCGATAGGCTTATTGCAAACATTCAATATGCGGGGGTCGGTAAAATTTATTGGACAGAGTCGAACAAAACAACGCCTGCGGCCAATGAAGAAGCGGTTGCACTTTATCAGCCTTTCTACGGACTGGTCAATGGGACCATCGCTGCCGAAAAGGGTGCTTTCTCACTGGAGTTCTGGGTTAAGAATCTATTTAACACCGATTATCATTCGTTCCTTTTTGAAGCATCAGACATGACCACCGGAAAGGTCAATCAATTTGTGCAGCGCGGTTATCCCACCCGACTGGGAGCTACCCTGCGTTATACAATTGACAGATAATATAAGTTTAGTATGGTATGTATATTGCTAAATTCTCGACTGACAATGTTTTGTGACCCATATTGGTCCTCGTTCCACTAAAAGAGCAGAACTTGCTACGCTTCAAACAGCTGCTCTTTTTAGGTTCCTCGAGGTCAATGGGTCCCCACAAAACATTGATAGGTCTCATCTTTAGCTGTATATACCCCAATTTATAAACATGCGAAACTTGAGCAGATAAAATATAATATATGAGTAATTCAGATTGGTAATCTTCCCGTCAGATGTCTGTACACTAAGGTTTAATCTTCCCACTCAGCATCAAGCTGGCAATAATGACCGATCCGATCAGTAAAATAATGATGACAGCCCATTCCCAGCGCTTGGGCTGTTTTTTTTGTTCCCTTTTTGCTCGGATGAACAACAACGATCCAATGCCATAGAAGAGTATCGATAAGACAAGGTATCTGATGCCCACAGCGTAGATCACGTAGAGAGAATAAAGGGTGCCAAGCAACGCAATCACAAGATGGTGGGGCGATTCTTTTTTTCTGAGACTCAGCGCAATCTTTACAGCATAGAGCGATGAAAGTAGGTAGGGGATGAGCACCAGCGTGGTGGCAATGGTGATGGCGGCGAGGTAGGTCTCATTGAGCTGGGGTGAGAGGATGGAGAGTAGGAAGAGCTGCGTGAAGCACTGCGTGAGGAGCAGCGCATTCACCGGTGTGCCCTTCCGGTTTACCTTCCGGAAAGTGCGGGGCAGCACCCCATCCTGTGCAGCAGCATAAAGCGTTTCCACCGAAAGCAGGATCCAGGAGAGGCTGGCGCCCAGTACCGAGACCATGATTCCCAGCTTGATAATGATGCCCCCGGCAGCGCCGATGGCTGTGCGGGAGAGTACCAGTGCCAATGGTGTGTCGGAGGCTGCCAGCTCCTCAGCCGGAACTGAGGACATCGCGATAAAAGTGATCAGCATATAGACGGCCAGCACGATCAGTAGGGAAAGAATGATGGTCAGTCGCACGGTCTTCTGGCTCTTTGCCCGTCCCGATAACACGGATGCCGCTTCCATACCGACAAAACACCAGAGGATAATCGCCATCGCTTCCTTCACCTGCAATAGGGGAGCCGTGGGTTCACCTGTAGAAGCTAGCCGGTTGTGCCAGTCGGCCGTAAAAAAGAGATCGCTTCGTACCAAAGAGATTCCCAGAATTATAATCAACAGAATGGGAATCAGCTTTGCTGTTGTCACAATAAAGTTGAGGATGGCTCCTTCGCGGATGCCGGCCATCAGAATGGCATAGAAGAACCAGAGCAGCGCCGATCCGATCAGAAAAGCAGTGAAAGGAGAGAGCGCCCGTTCTCCCAGCAGGTCGTTCAATGTCTTGAAGAAGAGCGCCAGATAGCTGATGTTTCCGAGCCAGCCTACCGACCAGTAGCCCCAGGCCGAGTTGAAGCCCATGTAATCGCCAAAACCATCGCGGGCATAGGCATAGACCCCACTTTTTAAATCGGGCTTGCGTGCAGCAAGGTAGACAAACACCAACGCCAGCATCAACGCTCCCAGACCGCCTACTATCCAGGCAATGAGTGTGCCTTGTGGGTTGGCTACCTGAATCAAATCCTTGGGTGAGTTGAAAATGCCGGATCCAATCATGGAGCCAAGTGCCACAAAAACCAGTAGCCACAAACCCAATTTTTCCTCTTTTTTTGCCATTTTCTATGGAATAAATGCCAGCACCCAGTGTTGCTGTCAACCAAAAATCCAGATCAGCAGCACAACGATAACCAGGGATGGGAGCATATTCATGATGCGGAGCTTTTTGATTTCGAGAATATTGATTCCCAGACCGATCAACAGGATGCCACCCACGCTGGTGAGCCCGAGAATGATTTCATTGTTGAAGAAACTCCCTGCATAACCTGCCAAAAGCGTAAGAGATGCCTGAAATATAAACAGGGGTAGTGCAGAAAAAATTACCCCCACGCCAAAAGCAGATGCCAGCAGAATGGCAGAGAAGAAGTCCATCAACGATTTGGTGTAGAGCAGGTCGGGTGAACCTCCTGTGCCTTCCTGGATGGTACCCAGAATGGTCATCGACCCCACACAAAACAAGAGAAACGCTGTGATTAACCCTTCGGAGAACTTTTCACTGCCGATGCGAAAACGATGCTTCAGGCTGTCGCTCAGCTGTGCGGCGCCTTTTTCCAGGTTCCACCATTCTCCCAACAATGAGCCGATGGCAAGGCTGCTCACCACGATCAGGATTTTTTTCATCTCCACGGCCATGGAAGCGCCAATGGCCAGCGTGAAAAGGCCAATTGCCTGAAAATAAATGGAGGAGATACGTTCAGGCATCCGCTTTTTAAGCAGGAGCCCGATCACTCCGCCACCCAATACAGCTGCTGTATTTACAAGGGTTCCGATCATCATTTATTGCAATAATCGGCAAAAATACCCATTAATTGTGAGAAATAAACGCAGATAATACTGCAAAGATTTGTTCCAAGGAAAAAAGAACTGTTTTTGCACAAAATTCGTACCTTTGTGACCCTTGAAAAATTATAATAACAGGATATGTACAATTGGTTTGAATGTAAAATACGATACGACAAGATGCTGGAGACCGGCATGCAGAAAACAGTGACCGAACCCTATCTGGTAGACGCACTGTCGTTCACCGAGGCGGAAGCAAGAATTATTGAAGAGATCAAGCCTTTTATCTCCGGTGAGTTTACCGTTTCCGATATCAAGCGCGTAAAATATACCGAGTCTTTCTTCAACGAGACAGGCGATCGCTATTTCAAGGCCAAACTTTACTTCATCACCCTCGATGAGAAAAGTGGCTCCGAAAAGAAAACAGCGATCAACATGCTGGTGCAGGCTACCGAATTGAAAGAGGCGGTAGAGATTGTGGAGGCGGAGATGAAGAAGACAATGATCGATTACACCTTTGCCGCCGTCAACGAAACACCCATCATGGATGTATTTCCTTATACGGGAGGAAAAGCTGCAGAAACTACAACATGACCATTCAGGCACATATAGCGGCATTGCAGGAGAGCATTCCAAAAGATGTAACCGTTGTAGCGGTCTCCAAGTTTCATCCCTCAGCGATGATCCGGGAAGCGTATGACAGCGGGCAACGTATCTTTGGCGAGAGCCGCGTGCAGGAGCTGGTAACCAAGCAGCAGGAGTTGCCTGGAGATATTCAGTGGCATTTTATCGGCAGCTTGCAGCGTAACAAAGTGAAACAGATCGCACCCTTTATCTCGCTGATCCACAGCCTCGACAGTGAAAAGCTCATGCAGGAGATCGACAAGCAGGGTGCCGCTCACCAACGGGTTATCCCTTGCCTGCTGCAACTTCACATAGCCGAGGAGGAAACCAAATCGGGATTCTCTCCCGATGAGTGCCGAAGTTTTCTGGCAAGCGGGACATGGAGGGAGTGTACCCATGTACAAATCTCCGGCGTAATGGGGATGGCCACGTATACCGACGACGAAGCGCATATCAGGAAGGAATTCAGGCTGCTAAAATCACTTTTTGAGGAATTTAAGGCAAACTATTTTGCAGAAGAAACCGCTTTTAAGGAGATATCGATGGGTATGTCGGGCGATTATTCCCTGGCCATGGAGGAAGGAAGCACCATGGTCCGTTTGGGCACGCTGATTTTTGGAGCGAGATAGGTTCGATGTTTCCCAACTCCGTCTGCTTTTTTCCCGATAGCATATCGATTTGATCGATTAAAATATCTATTTTTGTTAATCATATAAATTGAAGAACATTTTTCGCCCATGATTAATTTAGAAACAACATTTGCAGGTTTAAAACTGAAGAACCCGCTTATTGCAGGAAGCAGCGGGCTGACCAATTCAATTCAAAAGATACAGGAGCTGGAAGAAGCTGGTATCGGCGCCATCGTGCTGAAGTCGCTTTTCGAGGAGCAGATTGAGAATCATTCCGAGAAACTGTCGCAACTCTCTGATTATCCCGAGGCAGCCGATTATATCAACACCTACATCGAAATGAATCACGTGGAGAAGTATCTCGATCTGATTCGTACTGCCAAGGAAACCTGCTCGGTACCCATTGTAGCCAGTATCAACTGCTACAAATCGGCCAGATGGGTGGATTTCGCCAAAACCATTCAGCAGGCAGGTGCCGATGCATTGGAGCTCAATCTCTTTGTGTTGAACGCCGGAGAATTCAATGATTCCTATCTGGAGGATACATACGTGAATGTGGTCAGGGAACTGAAGAAGACCCTTCGCATCCCGTTGGTGATCAAGATGGCGAAGAACATCAGCAATTTGCCCGGCCTGGTGGGTAAGCTCAAGGCGTTGGGCGCCGATGGAGTGGTGCTATTCAACCGTTTTTATCAACTCGATATTGACATCAAAAAACTGGAAATCACTGCGGGACCTGTTTTCAGCAACCAGGCCGATTTCAGCGACACCCTGCGGTGGACAGCCATTGTGTCGGGGCGTGTCCCCGATTTCGATATTGCCTGTTCCTATGGTGTGCATAACTGGGAAGATGTGATCAAAGGGATCCTTGCCGGGGCCGGAGGAATTCAGCTCTGCAGCGTCCTGTATGAACAGGGCCCGGAGGTGATTGGAGAAATACTCACCTTGATGGAGGAATGGATGCAACAGAACAACTATGAGCGGTTGGAAGCATTCAAGGGTAAATTAAATTATGCCAATATTTCGAGTCCGTACCTCTACGAAAGAGTGCAGTTTATGAAATATTTCTCCAATTACAAGTAAGGTTATGAATATTCAACAACTCGAGTACATTATTGCAGTAGATAATTATCGCCATTTCTCCAAAGCTGCTGAAGCCTCTTTCGTTACCCAACCCACCTTGAGTATGATGATTCAGAAGCTCGAAGAGGAACTGGGAGTGAAAATCTTCGACCGCTCTCAGCTTCCTGTTCACCCCACTGAAATAGGAAAACGGATCATTGATCAGGCGCGGGTAGCTGTGGCTCAGGTGAACCAGCTCAAGGAAATTGTGCAGGAAGAAAAAGGCATAGTGAAAGGTGTTTTCCGACTGGGGATCATACCGACCATTTCACCCTACCTTCTTCCCAGGCTCATGCAGGTGCATAGTGAGAATAAATTCGATATCCGCATTGTGATCTCTGAACTCACGACCGACCAGATATTAAAAGGGCTCTCGAATGACTCACTCGATGGCGGCATTCTGGCCACACCTCTGAAAGAGCCGGCTATCAAAGAGCATCCCATCTATTATGAGCGGTTCTTTGCCTATATTTCACCTGTGGAGAAGACAATCTACGCCAAGACATCGATCGATGAGAGCGATCTCACCGCTGCGCGACTCTGGCTGCTGGATGAGGTTCACTGTTTCAGGACGCAGATTTTACACCTCTGTAACTTCAAGAAACGAAGAGGGGGCAACCAACAATCTATCTTTTCCTATGAAGCTGGCAGCATCGATACATTGATCAACATCGTGGATAAGAACGATGGGCTGACAGTGATTCCCGAGATGGCACTGAGCAGCCTGAGCGAAACACAGATGAAAAATGTACGTTCCTTTAAGAACAGTACTCCCGTGCGAGAGGTGAGTCTGGTTACGCGGAAAGAGTTTTTCAGGGAACGATTGCTCAGCATCCTGATCGACGAAGTGAAGATGGCCATTCCACGATCGCTTCAGGACGAAGCCATGAAGAAATACGTGGTGCCGTTGTAGTCTCCGGTTGTCACAAAACGCAGGGGCAGCAGTCGTTGCCCCTGTCGAATCGTAGAACAGCCTGTTACAGTGTCACTTTAAGACCCGCGAAGAAGGTTCTTGGCATTCCCGGGCCATAGATATAGCTCGAGGCTCTTCCCGCACCCGTGTCGAAATCCTTCTGATAGGCATCGAGCATGTTCTGCACCCCAGCATTGAGCTCGAGTTGCGTATCGTAATAGAGGTTGAACGTATAGGCTATCTTTGTGTTAAGCTCAAAGAAGGAGGGTGATTCTTCGGTGATGTTCACCCGTGAAAACCGATCTTTCCCCTCCACACCAAAGCCTGCCTCATGGGGTACCAGCATGCTACCGGTATAGTTTCCGGAAAGTGAAACCGAGAGTCTGTTTACAGGGGTGAGTGTAGCCACAAAATAGGCATAGTTGTCGGGGGTACGCATCATCCTTCGGGTGGGTGTCACCTCATCGAGTGGTTCTTCCTGGGCGTTGGCGGGTTCCCACCATTTTCTTTCCTCATCATACAGACTTCGCTGGATCGTAGCTCCCGCTTGCAGATCGAGTAGCTTCCCAAAAACGGCTCTTCCCTCCAGGTTCATCCCATATACCTTTGCTCCGTATCCCGCATTTTCGATGATGATCTCATTGCCTCTTTTCACCTCTGTAAAAGGGTTTTCGAGCTGCGTATAAAATCCTTCCACCAGGAGGTTAAACAACGATGCGCCTGACTGGTGATAGAGATCCACAGAGCCGCTGATGCTTTTTGAACGCTCCTCAATGAGGTCGTCCGACAGGATTCTGATGACCTGCTTTCCCCCTGCGATGTCCACATGGAGGTTTTCATCAAACACCTGCGGCGCACGAAATCCACCGCTGTAGGTTAGGCGGACATTGATGTTCTCCGTAGGGTTATATCGTAAATTGAGGCGCGGACTGAAGATGGCATGTTTCACCAGGTTGTGCTTATCAAGCCGCCCGCCGATCAGGAAACTCCACATCGCTGTCTTCCATTCATTTTGCAGGAATGAGCTGGCGGTACGGGTATTTTGTGCGATGTCCACGGCACGGTAACCGCTCTCATCTTCGAGGTTGCTTCCCGTATATTCCAGTCCTGCAGTCAGGTCTGCCGGCATAAACCCCAAATTGTCGAAAGAATGAATATAGTGTCCCCCTAACTGATAGGTGAGCTCCGCAGTGTTTCCAAATGAATTAATCCGCAGCAAGTTGTTTGCGATGGCGTTGTAGATCTCATCGAGTTCGGCCTGATTCATATCCGGTTCTGCAGGAGGGATATTTTTATCGTAAGGTTCGCCGGCACCATAGTAGCTCTCTCTGTCGGTATGGCTGGCTGCGGCATAAAGTGTCAACTTATGCCGTTGATCTGCAGAGTAGCGGTCGAAGTTGAGCGATCCACTGTTGATATAATGCTCCACCTGTTCTGTGATATAACTTTCAAATGGTTGTAACTTCAGTTGGTCGCCTCCTCGCCTGAACTCATGCAGGTTGCGGTATTCGAGTGTCAGCCTTGAGTAGACCCCCGTCTTCAGAAAGCTGCGGAAACCGAGGGAGCGGTTTTTAAGCAGTGGAAGCTCCGTAAAGCCATCTCCATCCATATCTACCCCGTCCCGGAGTCTGTGTTGTCCGTATACCATGATGCCTGCGTTTCGAGAGTCGTTTACCAGAGAGGCATTGAAGGTGGTATTGTTTTCCAAAGCTCCACTATCATGTATCCCGGATAGGGTATGAGCGAACTCCCCCGTGTTGCGGATAGGCTCCCGGGTGATGATGTTGATGGTGCCACCAATGGCGTTTGCCCCAAAGAGTGCTGATCCGCCACCACGCACCACCTCAATGCGTTCAATCATGTTGGCTGGTATCTGCTCCAGACCGTATACACCCGACAGGGCACCCACCATGGGGCGTGAGTCAATCAATATCTGCGAATAAGAGCCCTCCATCCCGTTGATGCGTACCTGTGTGGTGCCACAATTCTGACAGTTGTTCTCCACCCGCAAGCCCGGTTGAAACTTTAACCCGTCGGACAATGTTTTGGAATTGGTCACATTGAGCGTTTGCATGTTCAGCACACTCACCAGGGAGGGGGCCATGCGTCGGGTGGTTTCGTTTCGGTTGGCTGAGATCACTACTGCATCGAGCGATACATTTTCTTCCTCCAGCTCAAAATCGATCTCCAACGTGCTGTTGGGTCGAATGGTTACTTCTCTTGTGAATGTTTTGTAGCCAATCATGGATGCTTCCAACCTGAAGTTACCTGTAGGCAGATTACGCAGAAAATAGTGTCCCGACGCATCGGTCGTGATGCCGATGGTGGTACCCTGTAATTTGATGGTCACATAGGGCAGGTGCTCTTTGGTTTTTCGGTCCAGTACATGCCCAAAGATATTGGCATCGCTCTGTGCCGGATGATTCCCGTCGCGCTGTGCATACAACGAGAGCGTAGATATATAGAGGATGATACAAATAAAATTTTTCATTTTAACTGTTTAATTGATTTAACTGAGGTGAATGTATCCGCAGGAGGGCACAAGTGAAGATAGCTTCACTGCGCTCAGGCTCAGAAAGGGATACGTAAGAAATAAACGGGTCAGGCCGCTATAGGGGGAGCTCTCAGTTGCCGGGGAGCAGCTGCTCTGATCAGGTGACCAGGTTGGTAGTAATTGGGATAATATTCAGAAACCAAAGGGGCAATGCCGACCACATCAATAGCTGGAATGATATCCGGTGTGAGTGATGTCTTAAAAATCTGATCAAGCAGTTGCAGTTCTTTCTGGGTGTGATCATGGGTGGGCATCGCTCCCTGTTTAAAGGGATGAGAATGCACGTAAGTTGTCTTGTTAATGATGTGGGTATGGGTAAAAAGTGACATTCCCCCTGCGTACAGTGTAAACAGTACCAGACAGAACCACCTTGTCGGAGTATAATTCTTCCACTTCATCCGGGTACAAAGATATGTTTTTTTGGCAAACCACAGCATCCCTTATTTTTTTTCTGGGTTTGCCGGGCTTACACATCAATCCGTGAGGTTTTTATCATCTTAAAAATTTGTGCTACATTTGCAACAGGAAAATTTCAGGTATGGAGCCACTGTCGGTCATTCAAAAATACTATAAGGAAGGAACGAAATTGTATAATATCTACTTCACCCACGTGAGCCAGGTGACGGATAAAGCACTTTCTATTGCCCGGAATCATCCCGAGTTGGCAGTGGATGTCAGGTTTATCGAGGAGGCAGGCATGCTTCACGATATTGGTATTTTTCAGACCAATGCACCCCACATTGCTTGCCAGGGTAGCTTCCCTTATATTTGTCATGGTTATCTGGGGCGAGAGCTGCTCACGGTAGAGGGTTATCCCAAGCATGGGCTGGTTTGTGAAAGGCACACAGGTACAGGCCTGAGCCTCGAAACCATCATCAACCGCAAGCTGCCTATTCCTCATCGAGACATGCGTCCGGTAAGCCTGGAGGAGAAAATCATCTGCTTCGCGGATAAGTTTTATTCCAAGTCGCAGCTCGGGAAAGAGAAGACGGTAAAGAAAATCAGACAAAATCTCAGCAGTCACGGCTGGCATCAGGTCGAAATATTCGATGAATGGTGTGAGTTATTCCTATAAATGATCTGTTTTGAGGGGAAATTATCATTTTTGGCAAACTATTTGTAGTGTCTATCTGGGTTAATGAAAAAGAATATGAAACAGAAGGATAATCAGCATATCGATCCCCTTGAGAGGGATGAGGAGATGAGTAAGGAAGCGACGCCGGAGCAAGAGATGAGTTCGGGTGAAGTAAAGGAAGACAAATTGACAGGTGAACCTGAACCGGCCAATTTGCCGGAACAGCTGGTGGAGCTGCAACAGAAATATGATGAACTGAACAACAGCTATCTTCGCTTGCACGCCGAATTCGATAATTTTCGCAAGCGTACGCTGAAAGAAAAAGCCGATCTCATTAAAAGTGGCGGTGAGCGTGTGTTACTCGATGTCATCTCGTTGGTGGACGATTTTGAACGTGCCCTTGTTATTCTCCACGAGGCGGAAGACAGGGAGGCCATGCTAGAGGGAATGAATCTTATTTATGGCAAGTTCACCAACTTCCTGAAGCAACATGGCGTGAAGGAAATAGAAGCCATTGGTCAACCGTTTGATGCAGACCGTTTCGAGGCAGTGACGACCATTCCGGTTCAGGATGAATCCCAGAAAGGAACGGTCGTTGATTGTATCATGAAAGGATATGCCTTGAATGATAAAATTATCCGTTTTCCAAAAGTAATTGTGGGAGAATAAAATGGCAGCAAAAAGAGATTTTTACGAAATACTGGAAGTTGCCAAGACAGCTTCAGCCGAAGAAATTAAGAAGGCTTACCGCAAGAAAGCTATTCAGTTCCACCCCGATAAAAATCCGGGTGACAAGGAAGCCGAAGAAAATTTTAAAGAGGCGGCTGAAGCCTATGAGGTGTTGAGCGATGCGAACAAACGTGCCCGTTACGACCAGTTTGGCCATGCCGGTGTGGGAGGTGCAGCATCGAGCGGAGGCTTTGGCGGTGGCATGTCAATGGACGATATCTTCTCTCAGTTTGGAGATATCTTCGGTGGCCATTTTGGAGGCTTTGGCGGTTTCGGAGGCTTTGGTGGCGGTCAGCGCGGCCGAAGAGTGAACCGAGGTTCCGACTTGCGCGTCAAGGTGAAGCTGAATTTGAAGGAAATTCTGAATGGCGTAGAGAAGAAGATCAAAGTAAAAAAATATGTTTCCTGCACCCATTGTAGTGGGAACGGTTCTGAGAACGGCACATCCCTCTCTACTTGTGCTACCTGCAATGGCTCGGGAGTGGTGACACGGGTCGCAAATACCATCCTGGGGCAAATGCAGACTTCCTCTACCTGTCCCACATGCAATGGCGAAGGAAAATCTATCACCCGAAAATGTGTTCACTGCAATGGAGAGGGGATTCTGCGGGAAGAAGAGGTTATCCCTATCAGGATACCTGCCGGCGTGGCCGAAGGAATGCAACTGTCCATGTCTGGCAAAGGGAATGCTGCCCGCCGGGGTGGCGTCAACGGTGATTTGTTGATCGTGATTGAGGAGGAGGAGGATCCAAACCTGATTCGCGACGAGAACGATGTGATCTATAACCTGTTTCTCAGTTTCCCGATGGCTGCATTGGGTGGAACAGTGGAAGTGCCGACCATTGATGGAGTGGCCAAGGTAAAGATTGAGCCCGGAACACAGCCGGGGAAGGTACTCCGGTTGCGCAACAAGGGGCTCCCTTCGGTCAATTCCTATGGAAAAGGTGATGAACTGGTCAACGTGAATGTCTACGTTCCGGAAAACCTGAATGAAAAAGAACGAAAATGGATGGAGGACATGAAGCAGTCGGAGAACTTTGTCCCGTCAGCCTCTGCACGCAAAAGTGTCTTTAATAAGTTCAAGAAAATGTTTGACTGACGTGGCTCATCCCTGATCGGTTCAGACTATTTCATTGTCATGGCATCTTCTTTGAGATGCCTTTTTTTTGCGAACAAAATAAATTAATGAAAAATTTCCGTAATTCAATCTTTTATTCATTTTTAATTATTTACTTTGCATATCAAAATAAAAATGAATAAAACAAGCCAGATAAATCACATGATTAGCTGTAACTGTTTGAGCTTTTTTATCAATCTATTTGCTAAAACCACTTAATATGCAACGCAAACTTTTAATCAGGGATCTGACATTAAGAGACGGGCAACAGTCAGCATTCGCCACCCGCATGAACCAATCACAGGTTGACAGGGTATTGCCATTTTACAAGGATGCCAATTTTTACGCTATGGAGGTCTGGGGTGGTGCCGTCCCCGATTCTGTCATGCGTTTCCTGGGTGAAAATCCCTGGGACAGGCTCAAAAAGGTCTATGAGGGTGTCGGTGGAGCGTCGCACCTGACCGCTTTGTCGAGAGGCAGAAACCTTTATGGCTATGCTCCCTATCCAGATGAAATTATCGATGGCTTTTTTAAGCACGCTGTTTCCAACGGTCTTCACATCATGCGTATATTCGATGCGTTGAATGATGTGGACAACATCCGTTCGAGTGTGAAATCCATCAAAAAATATGGAGGTATGGCAGATTGTGCGGTATGTTATACCATTGATCCCAAATATGATGACGAACAGACTCCACAGCCCGCAACGAAGAGTGGATTCTTTGCCCGGTTAACAGGCAAAAAAAAGGAGATAGAACAGCCTGCGCACAAACCTGTTTTCACCGATGCTTATTTTTTGCAGACTGCCAAAGAGATGGAGGCAATGGGTGCCGACATGATCACCATCAAGGATATGAGTGGGTTGATTCCACCATCGCGTGTGGCAGCACTTGTCTCTCTGTTCAAGAAAGAATTGCATGTGCCCATCGATTTTCATACCCACTGTACACCGGGGTACGGCCTGGGTTCAGTGCTTTCGTCCATCATAAACGGTGTGGATGTGGTTGACACCAACATATGGTACTTCTCCGGTGGCCCAGCGGCTCCCGCCATTGAACTGGTCTATCTCTTCTGCAAGAAACTGGGCGTAGAGTTGGATGTAAATATGGAGGCCGTCGCAAAAATTAATGCCGAGTTGCTGCATATTCGCAAAGAGTTGGATGCGTTTGATACGGTGAAGCAATTTCCCAATGCGTTTAATCCGCTCACCGATGTGCTGCCGGCACAAGTCGATCGGCTGTTCGATGATGCCATTCTTGCTGCCAAAAATAACCGGGAATCGGATTTGTTGGCTGCTTGTCATGCCATTGAAGCATATTTTAATTTCCCTTTGCCCGATGAAAAAGTAAAGAATGCCGAAATACCCGGTGGCATGTATACCAACATGGTGGCCCAATTGAAGCAGTTCAATGCGCTTGATATTCTGGAAGATGCCATGAAACTCATTCCGAGTGTACGGCTCGATGCAGGCTTGCCCCCGTTGGTGACACCCACCAGTCAGATCGTGGGTGTACAGGCAGTAAGTTCTACGCTGAACCTGCAGAACGGACGTGACAAGTATGCCAATGCTTCCAATCAGTTTGTGGCTTTGGTGAAGGGAGAATACGGCAAAACGCCTGTGCCGGTAGATCCGGAATTCCGTGAGAAGATTACAGGCTCACCTTTGGAGGTTCCTTACGACACATCGAAATACAAAAAGCAGGAGAATCCGCTGCTCCCTGAATGGGGAAATGTGCAGTTGGCTCAAAATGAGGAAGAAGTGTTGTTGCTTGAACTATTTCCTTCGGTGGCAGCCAATTATCTCAGGAAAATCAGGGAAGAAGAGTTTACACGGAACCAGGCTGAGGTAGAAGTCTCCGGATCCACCCTGCAACCTTCGTCCACAACCATCGAGACAGAAGAAGAGCCAGAGGGTTATCTCGTTTTAAGTCCCATGCCCGGAACAATGATGAAGATTGTGGCCGAGGAGGGTGATGTAGTCGGCAAAGGTGCCAAGCTGTTTGTGCTGGAGTCGATGAAAATGGAAAATGACATCATCTCCGATTACGCGGGGAAGGTATATAAAATTTATGTAACACAGGGCAGCTTGCTACAGGAAGGCCAGCCGGTGATGAAAATTCTACTGTAACGACCAATCTTTGCGATATAAGCTGTCTCAAAAAATTTTTTGAGACAGCTTTTTTTTTCAGGAAATGGAGCCCTCCTTCGGCAACCTGAAATGCAGAAATAATAGCCTTTTGCACGGATAATGGAAGGGTAATGCACGGGTAATGGGTCGTTATCTCCTTATACATATACGGAGTGATAACGGAGGGATAAGGGAGGGATACCGAACATGATACGAGCAAGGTAGCAAGAAAGACCGTCTCATCATAAAACATGATAGGAATAAAAGGCAGGTCGGGTGTCCCCGATCAGTCCCTTTTTCTGCAACATGGTTAAGGAGATCAGGATGATTCAAATCATGAAATTGCGTGCTTCCGTTAAAGAGTCGATCTTTCCCACGTCGATTACTTGTAGATTGTCGGGGATGAATGCCGTCAGTTCTACTTTGTCACATACCGACAGATAAAAATCGATGATGGAGAATTTCTCCTTGTATGCTTTCATATAGGAGAGAAGTGATGGGGAGATTATGTGAATTCCCGAGAAAGCAAGTTGCCGATAGCAGGTGGGATCGATATCACGAAAGGGCGATTTTACTTCGCCTGTTTGATGATTGATCCAGCCCTTCAGGTGGTTGTTGTGATCGAACAGCAGATAGCGTGATGTCTGGCGTTCACTGCAGAGTAGGGTTGCAGCCGTATAGTTCTTCAGGTGAAAGTGATACAGATCGTGCAGGTTGACGTTGGATAAAATGTCGACATTGTGAATCAGAAATGGCTCGTTGTCGTCGAAGAACCAGGCTGCTTTTTTGATGCCTCCACCGGTATCCAGCAACTGTTCTCTTTCATCGGAAAATTCAATCCGGATGTCAAACAGATGGTTCTCCTGCACAAAGTCAATAATTTGCTGACCGAAATGATGAATATTGATGATGATTTCATCAAAACCAGATTGTTTGAGTTTTTCAATGGTGTGCTGCAGCAAGGGTTTTCCGGCGACCGGCACCAACGCTTTGGGTATGTTGTCGGTCAGGGGCTTCAGGCGTGTGCCAAGCCCGGCGGCAAAGATCATTGCTTTCATCTTTTCCGGAATTCCTGTTCCATGTTTTGTTCGCGGTGAATCAGCGATACCCGCACACCGAATTCCTTTGAGATGTGTTCTGCCACATGCTGGGCAGCATAGACCGACCGATGCTGACCGCCCGTACAGCCAAAGGAGACCATGAGATTGGTAAACTTTCGCTCCATATAACGGGTTACATGCCTGTCGATAAGGGGATAGATGGTATCCAGAAACGTGGTCATTTCCCCATCCTCTTCCAGGAATTTAATCACTGGTTCATCGAGTCCGGTTACATTGTTATACCGTTCGTATTTTCCCGGATTGTTGATGGCACGACAGTCGAATACATATCCTCCTCCGTTGCCCGACGCATCATCGGGGATACCCTTTTTGTAAGCAAAGCTGTAAACCCGTACTTCCAGCTCTCTTTTACGTGAGTCGGCGAATTGTTTCAATTCGGTCATCTCTTTCAACAACTTGCAGAGGTAGGGATACTCGGCAAAATCATCCTGAAGCAGTTCGCGCAGGTTGTCCAGCGCAAAGGGTACGCTTTGGATAAAATGAGGTTTTTTCTCGAAATAGCCTCTGAAGCCGTAAGCCCCCAATACCTGGAGTGTGCGGAAAAGAACAAACTGACGCAGTCGGTAGCAAAAGTTTTCCTTATTTACGGGTTGGTATTTCTGCAAGGAGGCGATGTAACTCTCGATCAGCTCTTCACGTAGTCCGGAAGGGAGGTTTGCTTTCGCTTGCCAGAGGAAGGAGGCTACATCGTAATAGACCGGTCCTTTCCTGCCGCCCTGGAAATCGATAAAGAACGGATTGCCATTCAACAGCATCACGTTGCGTGACTGAAAATCGCGGTACATAAATGTGTCGGTCTCCTCTTCCAGCAAGACCTCCGCGAGCTTCTCAAAATCATTTTCCAGAAGATCTTCCCTGAAATCCAAGCCGGTCGTCTTCAGAAAACTGTATTTGAAATAATTGAGGTCCCACATTACCGAGCGACGATTGAATTCAGGCAAGGGGTAGCACACCCTGAAATCGAGATGCTCAGCCCCTCTGTACTGAAAATCGGCCAACAAGGAGATGGTTCTGTGCAGGAGCGCTTTCTCTTCGTGATCAAACACACCGGTCAGCCTTCCTCCTTTGATTAAATCGAACAGGTGGGTGTCACCCAGATCCTCCTGCAGGTAAAACATCCCGTCGTCCGATACGGCAAGCAGCTCCGGCACATTCAATTGCTGAGAGCGAAAATGCTTTGCCAGCCGGATGAAAGCGCGGTTCTCATCGCGCGATTCCCCATGTACGCCGATAAGCGATATCCCATCACGCTGTATGCGGTAATATTTCCGGTTGGAACCCGAGGAAGGCAGTGCCTCCAGATTGGGATTTCCTATTCCGGTATGATCTGTAAAGAGGGAGATGAGTTGTTGCATGTTCCAAGTTTGGGCGTTTAAAAGTTTCGTCGTTTCGTCGTTGCGGGGTTTGTACGTTTCGGCGTTCAATGTTTTTGGATTTTACCGACTGCAGTAATCATCCAGCTCTTTCAACCAGACGGCTGCCGAAGCATCGCTCGGCATGCGCCAGTCGCCACGGGGCGAAAGGTTCACAGAGCCCACCTTGGGTCCGTCGGGTAGGCAGGAGCGTTTGAACTGCTGTGCAAAAAAGCGCTTGTAAAATACCCGCAGCCATTGCGCTATTTCGTCGGGAGTGTATTTTTCGTTAAAAGCCTGACAGGCCAGGAAGAAAATACGTTTTGGTCCGTCACCGTAGCGAAGCATGCGATGTAGGAAGAAATCGTGCAGCTCATAGGGACCCACAAAATGTTCCGTTTTTTGGGCGATGTTTCCCTCTTCATCCGCCGGCAGGAGCTCGGGACTAAATGGCGTATCGAGCACGTCGTGCAGGATGCTACGGGCAGGTTCCTCCATCCTGTTGTCGGCGATCCATTGCACCAATCGGGCCACCAGTGTCTTGGGTATACTTGCATTCACGGCATACATCGACATGTGGTCGCCATTATAGGTAGCCCATCCCAGGGCAAGCTCCGACATGTTTCCTGTACCCACGACCAGACCCCCGGTCATATTGGCGTAATCCATCAGAATCTGGGTACGCTCCCGCGCCTGACTGTTCTCGTATGTGATGTCGTGCCGGTGAATGTCGTGCCCGATATCTTTGAAATGTTGGGTGACTGCTTCTGTAATGGAAATCTCCTTCATGGTTACGCCTGCCGACTTCATCAGTTCAACAGCGTTGTGATAGGTTCGTTTTGTGGTTCCAAACCCCGGCATGGTGATGCCATGGATATTTTCACGGGGAAGGCCGAGGAGATCGAATGCCTTGATGGTTGCGAGAAGGGCCAGGGTGGAATCGAGGCCGCCCGAAATGCCGATGACCGCTGTGGTCACTCCTGTATGCTGCAGGCGCTTCGCCAACCCGTTTGTCTGAATAAGAAATACCTCCGAAAGATACTCTTCGGCTCTGTCTTCTGAAGGGATAAAAGGGTGGGGGTTGAAGGTGCGGTACCATTTATCGGGAGTGACCGGAGGAAGGAAGCAGTCTGTCTCCGAGATATGTCCTGAAGCTGCTGTCAGATAGTTGGTGTTTTTGATCCGGTCGTGTCGCAGCGCGTCGATGTCGATGTCGGCAATGGTGAGTTCACTCTTCTGCGAGAAACGTTTCGATTCAGCCAGCAGCGATCCGTTCTCGGCAATCAGGCAGGCACCTGAAAAAACCAGGTCGGTGGTCGATTCGCCACACCCCGCTGAGGCGTACACGTAGGCGGCGTTGCATCGTGCCGACTGCTGGAGTACAAGCGACTTCCTGTACTGGTGTTTGCCTACCAGCTCGTTGCTGGCAGAGAGGTTGAAAAGGATATCCGCTCCCTGCAGTGCCAGGCTTGAGGAGGGAGGATTGGGTGTCCATAAATCTTCACATATCTCAATCGCAAAGTGGGCGTAGGGTGTATGAAAAACCATTCCTTCGGAAGCAATAGGCACTGCTTCACCGCCAATCTCTACCGAAAAGTCAGGCAGGTCGCCAGCCGCGGCAAACCATCTTTTCTCGTAATATTCCCTGTCGTTGGGGATGTTCGTTTTGGGAACAATACCCAGAATGCCTTCGGCGGATATGACGGCAGCCACATTGAACAGGCTGCTTTTGATGCGGAGCGGCAGTCCCACGATGGCGATGAGAGAAGGTTTCTCTTTCATGAATGTGACAAGCTCTGTCAGTGCACCAACCGCTCTGCGTTGCAATGTTTCCTGAAAGAAGAGGTCGCCGCAGCTATATCCCGTGATGGATAGTTCGGGAAAGCAGACAATCTGAACACTTTCCCGGTAGGCATGTTCCAGAAGGGATTTTATTTCCCCGATGTTGTAATCACAATCGGCTACCTTCAGTGCAGGTGAAGCAGCAGCCACGCGTAAAAAGCCAAAATCGTTTATTTCCATATTTCTTCCTCCAAAAGACAATTCTTATCCGTAAAAAAGATCCCTTGCAGATGATCAAATTCATGCTGGAAAATTACTGCCGCAAAGTTGTCACCTCTGTGGTATCCCTCTAGGCGTTCCCGATGGAAATCACCCTTTTCATCCCAAAATTCCACTTCTATCCATGGGTATCGTATCGAGTTGCCACTTGTATCGGGAATGGAGAGACATCCGTCGCGCTCAAAACAAACCGTTTCCGCCGAGTGTGCCACCATGCGGGGATTGATCACTACCTGTAGCGGTTTCCCGGGAAGGTCTACCCGCATAAACAGAAAAACATTCTTCAGCACGCCCACCTGGGGAGCTGCGATGCCCACTCCGCCGGCCTGCTCCATGGTGATGCGCAGGCGTTCGATGAGTAACTGCAGGTTTTTATCATCCGCAATTGAATCGGGATCCGCCATATCAGTGGATGGCATCCGCAGTATCAGCGAATCTACCGGGTCGGTTGTCTGAAGAATGCGGAATACACTTTCTCCCGTTTCATGGCCGATGATCTCCAGCTCTCTTTCGGTGAAAGTTGTGGTACGCTGTGAGAAACTCATTGTAACCTGCAGAGATAGCAGGATGAGTGAGATGACAAATTTCTGTTTCATTCCACCTGGATGCTTTGCCTACAAAAATAAACAAATAAATTGGGAATGATGCAATGCAAAACGATTGTACCGAATTAAATCCGGGTGTCTCGCAAGAGCTCCAGTATTCCTGGCAAGGCTTCAAACAGGGCAATCACGGAGTCGAATACCAGCGAGGCGCCTGCATCACGCAGTATGGCATCGGGCAGGGGACCAGTGTTTACGGCAATGGTGAAGATTCCGGCTCCCACTGCTGCTTCAATGCCTAACGGGGCATTCTCGATTACGATAGCCTGGTTGGGCATCAGGTTGCCTCCTTTTTGTAACCCCATCAAAAATGGTTCAGGGTGTGGCTTGCCATGAACAACGTCGAAGGCGGTAACCATGGTGGCGGTGGTGAAGATTCCCGGAAAATGAGTGTCCAGTTTATTGAGCAGAGAGGGTTGGCCGGAGCCTGTTACCAATACTGGGGTAAGCCCCTCCTTTTTTACGTAGTCCAACACCTCTTTTGAACCCGGTATGGTTGCCCCGCTGTTGTATAACTGGAATAACTCCGTTTTACGGGCATAAATTTTTTGTTCCTCCTCTTCGGTTGAATTGCGATGCAGGTTTCTCTGGAAAATAGCATCGATGGTTGATTTGCCTATTCTTCCCTCCTGCATATAAAACTCGTTTGGCAAGTGCTGCAGGTTGAACTCTTCTATTGTCTCCCGCCACGATTTGTCATGCGCCGGCATGGAATCATACAGCACCCCATCCATGTCAAAAATGACCGATTTCAGATCGAAGTGCGTAAATGCATGTTGTTGTAAATATGTGGTGAGTATTTGTTTCATTGATTGGTTTTATAGTGTGATAAATCATGAAAATCACCGGTTACCTTTTGGGTGACCGGTGATTTTTTTTCTTCGTACCGATGTCAGATACGTTGTTTGATCGCTTTTGTTTCTGCTTCGTATCCCGGTTTCTCCAGTAACGCGAACATGTTCTTCTTATAAGCTTCCACGCCAGGCTGGTTGAAAGGATTGATTCCCAGTAGATATCCACTGATTCCGCAGGCTTTTTCAAAGAAGTAAATCAGCTGTCCGATATATTTTTCATTCAGCTCGGGAAGTTCGATCAGCAAATTGGGCACATCTCCGTCCACATGTGCAATGCGGGTACCCAGTTCGGCCATTTTATTCACCTCATCCACGCGTCTGTCCTTCAGGAAGTTTAATCCGTCGAGATCTCTTTCGTCGTACGGTATTTGTACTTTCTTGTTTGGGCTTTTCACCGAAATCACCGTCTCAAAGATGGTGCGCTCACCTTCCTGTATCCATTGTCCCATGGAATGCAGGTCGGTGGTGAAGTCCACTGCTGCCGGGAAGATGCCCAGGTTATCTTTTCCTTCGCTTTCCCCGTAGAGCTGTTTCCACCATTCTGCAAGAAAGTGGAGTTTGGGATGGTAATTCACCAGGATCTCTATTTTTTTGCCTTGTCTGTAAAGCAGGTTGCGTATCACGGCGTAGATAGCCGGCAGGTTGTAATCGAACGAGACAGAGGGTGCAGTAGCTTTTTCAATTTCCACGGCACCTTGCACCAGCTTACGGATGTCGATGCCGGCCACGGCGATGGGCAGCAACCCCACCGGGGTCAGAACTGAGTAGCGGCCTCCTACATTGTCGGGGATGACAAAGGTCTTGTATCCTTCGGTGGTGGCCAGGGAACGAAGAGCACCTTTTGCTGCGTCGGTGATGGCTACAATCCGTTGGCGAGCTTCTTCTTTGCCCACCCTGCTTTCCAACTGATCTTTCAATAGACGGAAGGCAATAGCCGGTTCGGTTGTTGTTCCCGATTTGGAGATGTTGATGATACCGAACTCTCTCTCTTTCAGCCAGTCCGTTAACTCATACAGGTAATCTTCGCCGATGTTGTTTCCTGCGTAAAGGATCACCGGGTTTTTACGTGCATGCCCATCCTGGAGCCAGTCGAATGAGCTTGAGAGGGCATCGATCACCGCCCGGGCACCCAGGTAGCTACCGCCGATGCCTACCACCACTACGGCGTCGCAACGTGTACGCAACACGGTTGCGGCATCTTCTATTTCTCTGAAAACTTCTTCGGTAATGGAGGAGGGTAGATCTACCCATCCCAGAAAATCGCTACCTTCACGTGAACCGTCGTGTAATGCCTGGTTGCAGGCTGTGGCATGTGGTGCCTGATTCAGAATCTCCTCTTCCTGGAGAAAACCGAGAACCTGTTTGATGTTTAATTGAATGCTATCCATTGTATATGCTATTAAATCGGTGTGATATATAGATTCCCTTATACGTTTAAAAAAATTCGATCAGCTTGTTGATTGCTGTCTGGGGCGGCAGTTTCTCATAGAGAACCTGGTACACCGTCCAGGCGATGGGCATGTTCACCCGAAAGCGACTGTTGAGCTCATGGATGCATTTTGCCCCATAATACCCTTCGGTAACCATCTCCATTTCCAGTTGTGCCGTTTTTACCGAATAGCCTTTCCCGATCATGGTACCAAGGGTCCGGTTACGGCTGAACTGCGAATATCCGGTGACGAGCATATCACCCAGATAATGCTGCTCGGTGATGTTGCGTTCCAGGGGAACGACACCTTCAAGGAAGTGCTCCATCTCCCGGGCACAATTGCTCATCAGCACGGCCTGGAAATTATCGCCATACTGCAAACCCTGGCAAATGCCGGCGGCGATGGCATATATATTTTTCAAGACAGCGGCAAGTTCAATGCCCACTACATCGTTCGATAAACGAACCTTCAACAGGCGTGAGGTAATTGCTTCGGAGAGTAACGTTGCTTTGTTCTGGTCGCTGCTGGCGACGGTGAGGAACGACAAACGTTCCAGAGCCACCTCTTCGGCATGGCAAGGTCCGGAGATGACGCCGATGTTTTCTGTTGGGATCTTGTAATTGGATGCGAGAAACTCGCTCATCACCATGTTGTCATTGGGTATAATCCCCTTAAGTGCCGACACCATGAATTTGTCGCGGAAGGTGCTGCTCCATATTCTGCGGAAATATTGTTTCACAAAAGGAGAAGGAATGGCTATGATGATGGTATCAGACTCTTTGATCGCCTTCTCAATGTTGGAGTAAAAGGTAATCTGGGCCAGGTTGAATTTTACATTGGTCAGATAATTGGGATTATGGCCCAGTTTGTAGAACCCTTCAATCTGGTCGTCACGACGGATGAACCAGTTCATCTGCTTTTGGTTCATCAGCACTATTTTGGCCAGTGCTGTACCCCAGGTACCGCCTCCCAAAATACAGACCTTTCCGATTGAATCCGTCATAATGGTGCTTTAAAGAGGGATGACGATTACATAGATGCGTTGGCTATCCATGTTTTAACCTCTTCGGGTGAGGGATTGTTCAATCCCATTTTGAATTTTTTGTTCAGTCCGCAAATCTCCTGGTGGAATTTGTTGGGATTCACTTCCTGCAGTGCTTTAACTTGCAGATATCCTGCTTTTTGGATCACGGCAACCCATTCCTCCGGAATACCGAGTTGTGCATAGTCTGCCACGCTATCTTTTTTCGTTTTCTTTTCAGGACGCATCAACGGGAAGAGTAGCACCTCCTGAATGGTGGTCTGCCCGGTGAGCAGCATGGTCAGTCGATCCATTCCTATCCCCATGCCAGAGGTGGGTGGCATGCCATATTCGAGGGCACGCAGAAAATCCTGGTCTATGAACATCGCCTCGTCGTCGCCCTTCTCGGAGAGGCGCAATTGCTCTTCGAAGCGTGCGCGCTGGTCGATGGGGTCGTTCAGCTCAGAGTAAGCATTGGCAAGTTCCTTTCCATTGACCATCAGCTCAAAGCGCTCTGTCAGCTCCGGGTTGTCGCGGTGACGTTTGCAAAGGGGCGACATCTCAATGGGATAATCAATGATGAAGGTGGGTTGTATGTATTTTCCTTCGGCTTTCTCACCGAAGATCTCGTCAATCAGCTTTCCTTTCCCCATTGTCTCATCCTGCTCCACATCCAGTTGCCTGCAGACATCACGAAGCTGATTTTCATCCATTCCGTTGATGTCGATACCGGTATGTTCCTTGATGGCATCGATCATGGTCACCCTTTTGTAGGGTGCCTTGAAGTCTATTTCATGTTCGCCGACCGTTACTTTGGTGGTGCCGAGGACCTTGAGTGCCACCTGCTCCAACATTTGCTCGGTGAATTCCATCATCCAGCGGTAGTCTTTGTAAGACACGTAAATTTCCATCACGGTGAATTCGGGATTGTGTGTCCGATCCATTCCTTCGTTCCGGAAGTTGCGGGAAAACTCATAAACCCCTTCAAATCCGCCAACAATGAGTCTCTTTAAATAGAGCTCGTTTGCTATACGCAGGTAGAGGTCGATGTCGAGCGCATTCATGTGGGTGATGAAAGGACGTGCTGCAGCTCCTCCGGGGATGCTTTGGAGTACGGGGGTATCCACTTCGAGATAACCCATGTTGTTGAAGTAGGAGCGCATTGCATCGAAGATGCGGGTACGTTTCACGAAAATATCCCTTACATCTTCGTTTACCAGCAGGTCCACATATCGTTGGCGATAGCGTAGCTCCGGATCGGAAAGCTTATCGTAAGCCACACCATCCTTCATCTTTACCACCGGCAGTGGCCTGAGTGACTTGGATAAGATGGTGAGTGTTTCCGCATGTATAGAGATCTCGCCCGTTTGGGTGCGAAAAACAAAACCGGTAATTCCTACGAAATCACCTATATCGGTCAGTTTCTTAAAAATGATGTTGTAAAGATCCTTGTTTTCTCCCGGACAAATGTCGTCGCGGGTTATGTAAACCTGAATACGCCCTTTGGCGTCCATCAGTTCAATGAAAGAGGCCTTTCCCATGATACGGCGCGTCATGATGCGGCCTGCTATGCTTACGTGGCGACGTTCCGCGTCGTCCTTGAATGCGTCTTTTATTTCTGTGGACCAGGCGTCCACATTGTACAGTGCGGCAGGATAAGGCTCCACGCCCAACGACCTTAATTCGTCGAGGCTCTGCCGGCGGATAATCTCCTGTTCGCTAAGTTCTAAATTTTGCATGTTCTGATAGTAGTTCGGGGGAGTGATACCCAAATTTTGGACAAAAGTACAAAATATATTTGCGAATGCCTACTTTTTCTTCACTTTACGATGCAGTAAAACGCTCAAAAGATGTTTCATATACTCATGTAATACAGGAAGAAGAAAGAATGTAAATAAGGATGACAAATAGGCCATATTTCATTGCTGAAAAATTTCATTAATTAAAAAATAATGTCTTACTTTGTGGTGTATGTGCGAATATGAATTAATTATTTAATATTCAAACTGCTGTAGATGTTTTTTTAACTTTAAGGTGTTCCTTTTGTCAACGTTTATGGAAGGGGTCAAGCCTTCCAAGAATTGAATTCTCGCAAACTGACATGTATGGAAGACACAATGATCGTTGTTGTGCATTGTTTGTAAAGCAAAATGAATTTACAAAGGGTAAATGAGATAATTAACGGTGCCATTCAACTTGGTTGTAACCCACAACGCGAATATGCACATGCTTTCGCTTCTGATTTGATGAGCGACGTATTGCGGTATCAGATGGAAAACGCCGTGCTTATTACAGGGCTGTGTACCGTGCAGGCGATCCGTACAGCCGAGATCATCAATGTTCCTTGTATCATTTTTGGCCGTGGAAAGCAGGTTACACCCGACATGCTGGCGCTGGCCGAGGAACATCAGATTTCCATCATTGTATCTGGCTCCACCATCTTTGAGATAGCTGGAAAACTTTATCAAAACGGACTGAAACCGGTGCCATATGAAGATGCAGTATCACATAGAGGGAGGCAATTTTAGTGCTGCAGGGCGAGCAAGTTCGGAGGTGAAAAAAACGCTGAAACAGTTCAATATATCGCCTGTAGTTGTCCGCAGGATTGCCGTGGCTCTTTATGAAGCAGAGGTAAACGTGGTGGCACATGCATGGAGAGGGACCATGAGCGTGGAACTTACACCTGAGGATATCCACGTGGTGGTGGAGGATGAAGGGCCCGGTATCGAAGACATTGACAAAGCCATGGAAGAGGGGTATTCTACTGCCAGTGAGGCAGTCCGTCAGATGGGGTTTGGCGCTGGTATGGGATTGCCCAACATTCGCAAAAATTGCGATGAGATGCATCTCTCCTCTACCCCTGGCAGAGGTACCCGTATAGAAATTAAAGTATATTTCAACGCTTTTTAAGTCGACAAACCATACTCCGAAAGTCTTCACAGCATGGACGGCAGGAATTACATACATTCCATACAGATCGATACGACGAAATGTATCGGGTGCTCCCATTGTATGCGTGTTTGTTCCACGCAGGCTATCCGCATCGTGGAGGGATATGCGAACATACAACCGGAGAGATGTGTCGATTGCGGTGAATGTTATCGTGTTTGTCCCCAGCGTGCCATTTATGCGAAGGATGATGGCGTTGCTTCCTTGAGCAGGGACAGGTACCACATTGCGCTGGTACCGTCGGTTTTCATCGGCCAGTTCTCTTCCGAATATTCTGCTTCCAGGGTGCTGGATGCCGTGAAACAGATTGGCTTCGATGAGGTGTTTGAGGTGGAGCAGGCGATCGACTTCATGAAGGAGGCCTATCAATCACTTGCGGCGGAGGAGCTCCCACGCCCCCTTATCAGCTCTTTTTGTCCTGCAGTGGTCCGACTTATTCAGGTGCTGTATCCCTCCTTCACCAGTCACATCATGCAACTAAAAGCCCCGCACGACATGGCTGCACTCTATTTGCGAAAATGGAAAGAGCAGGAAGGAAAGGATCCTCAAAAAATAGCTATTTATTACATCACGCCTTGTGCTGCAAAGATCGTAGCAGCCCGTGCCCCTGTTGGTGAGTCGGAATCGCCCATCGATGCCGCCATCAGCATTACCGAAGTCTATAATCTGGTATCGAAAATATTGCACGCAAAGAGCAATGCAGGGTTATACAAGACATGTGCCAACATGAGTCCCGATTCGGTCAATTGGTCGTTGTCGGGGACCGAAAAAAAATACTTCCCGGGAAGAAGCCTCGCCATTGATGGGATGGACAATGTGATTGAGTTCATGGAGAAGCTGGAGTCGGGGCACCTCTCTCCGATTGATTTTCTGGAACTGCGTGCCTGTGACCAGGGTTGTGCCGGGGGAATCCTCTGTCCCGGTAACCGGTTTCTGACGGTAGAGAGATTGGAGCAGCGACAGAAAAGACTAAAGAAGCTAAAAAAAGCCAATCACGGTCAGGTTCGAAATCCCTTGATGACATATCGGGAGGAGTTGCGGCATTTTTCGGGCGTTGCGCCCGTATTGCCGCGGGAGGGGCTGCTGCTGGATGAAGATATGGAGAAAGCATTGCTCAAGCTTCAACGTATTGAGCGATTGATGACCTATTTCCCGGGTTTCGATTGTGGAGCCTGTGGTGCGCCCGGTTGCAGGAATCTGGCCGAAGATATTGTGCGGGGAAAAGCAAGCATCTCACATTGTTTGTTTGTGCAGCGAGTAATGGAGAAAAATTACAAGTTGAGTCCTGATCAGGCCTTTGTGGTTATTGAAAAGATATGGGGCAGAAACAGACTCAATAAATACAGTGATTCAGATGGAAAAGAGTCTAATACAGCTTATTGAGGTGTTGGGTTACCGGTGTCTGGCAGGACAGGTGCGGACCGACAGAATGGTGCATTGGGGTTACGTGTCGGATCTGTTAAGTGATGTAATGGGTAAGGCACAGCCCGGGATGGTATGGATCACCTCGCAGGTACACTCGAATATTGTGGCCGTGGCCGCACTCAAGGAAGTGGCCGCCATCATCGTGGTGAATGAGCGGCAGATAGATCCGGATGTATTGGCACAAGCCGAGAAGGAAGGGGTGGTGATTCTTTCTTCGGGAATGCCCGCTTTTGAGACTGCCGGAAGGTTGTATGCGCAATTAAAGTCGGACTGATAAAAAGACACCTGCCGTGCTTGTGATTTGGAAATTGTAGAATGCGAATAAGAGAACCATGAACTGTTTCCATGCCGATTTACATATTCACACCTGTCTTTCACCCTGTGGTGATCTGGAGATGAGTCCGCGGAACATCATCCGCACTGCCAGGGAGAGAGGGCTGCACATGATTGCCATAACCGATCACAACAGCACGCTGAATGTGGTTGTAACCATGGAGATAGGTCGCCGGGAAGGGATTTATGTAATAGCGGGTTGCGAAGTGAACACGTGCGAGGAGGTACACTGTCTCTGTTACTTTCCTCATCTGCATGCGTTGCAAGTCTTTCAACTCTATTTGGAGGGGCGGATGACTTCTTTGCCAAATGATCCCGACCGGTTTGGGTATCAGGTCGCAGTAGATGCCAACGACCGGATTCTCTATGAGGAGAAGCGCTCTTTGTTTGTGGGTATCGATGCCGAGATTGAAGGGGTCGCTGCTGAGGTACACCGGTTGGGAGGTGTTTTTGTGCCGGCACACATAGACAGGCGCTCAAACAGTCTGTTGAGCCAGCTCGGTTTTGTTCCTTTCGGGCTGTCACATGATGCGTTGGAGATGTCAAGGGCTACCACACCATCCGCATTTGTGCAAAAGCATCCGGAGCTTGCGGAGGAACTGTTCCTGCACAACTCCGATGCCCACTATCTGAAAGATATTGCCGCTGTGTATAACCGTTTTTATATGGAGCAGCTCAGCTGGGACTGTTTTAAAGCCGCCTTCGACCATACAGGGAATAAGGATTCTTTTATCGGATATTTCTATGATTGACATGGCAATGCACATGATGGATATCGTGCAGAATTCCATCCGGGGAGAAGCAAAAGAAATTGGCATCTATTTTTTTGAAGATAGCCGGCACAACAAGCTTACATTCCGGGTAGAAGATGACGGGCGTGGAATGGATGAGCCGACACTGAAAAAACTGACCGATCCTTTCTTTACTACGCGCACAAGTCGCAGGGTGGGGCTCGGTATTCCCTTTCTGAAAATGACCTGCGAACAGGCGGGAGGATCCCTGAGCCTATTTTCAGAAGAGGGTGTAGGAACTACCGTAGAAGCATTTTATAGGACAGATAACCCCGACTGTTTACCCTTGGGCGACGTGGCAGGCTATGCTGCTTTGCTGCTGAAGGCGAACTGGGAGTTGCACATACGTTTTTCTTATCGCACAGAAGATGAACACTTTGTCGTAGATTCCGATGAACTGAAAGAAGAGGGAATCGACCTGCGGTACCCGGAGATGCTGACAGCACTGAAAGAATTTATACAGGAAAACCTGAATGAGATATACAGGAAGAGACCGCCGGAAAGCCTTTTGTGCTGACTAGGGACGGTTGAACACGACGTGGTAAAAAAATAAATAACTTTAAATGATGCACACTATGAATGGAATAAAAACACTGGCCGACCTCAAGAGAAAACAGGAGGAGGTGAAGTCACGCATCGACCTCAGGAACAGGGCCGAGAACCCAGACTCCCTGGTACAGGTGAAGGTGGCAATGGCCACCTGCGGCATTGCCTCGGGTGCCAAGGAGGTGATGGAGTATTTCGTGGAGGAGCTCGATAAGCGGAGAATCGATGCGGTAGTGACGCAGACAGGATGTATGGGCTATTGTTTTGCTGAACCAACTGTGGAGATTACCCTGCCCGGAAAAGAGCCCATGGTCTTCGGATATGTCAACGCCCGGAAAGCCGATGAGATCATCGAACGTTACATCAAAGAGGGAGAACTGGTAGACGGCATCATCCCCCGCAATTACAATACCATTTAAATAAGCGGAATATGAGCAAATACAACACACATCTGCTCGTTTGTGCAGGTACCGGATGCCATTCATCGGAGAGCAATCTGGTTTATGAGATGCTGCGCGATGAGGTTATGAGAAAAGGATTGGACAAGACTGTCCAGATTATCCGTACCGGTTGTTTCGGCTTCTGCGAAAAGGGCCCCATCCTGAAGATCCTGCCCGACAATACCTTTTACACCCAGGTGAAGCCGACAGACGCGCGGGAGATCATCGATGAACATGTCATCAAGGGACGCAAAGTAACGCGGTTGCTTTATGCCGATCCGGAGACCAATAGCCCTATTCTCAACTCAACGCAGATGAGTTTCTACAAGAAGCAGCTGCGGGTGGCATTGCGCAACTGTGGTGCCATCGACCCGGAAAACATCGATGAATCCATCGCAAGAGATGCGTATCAGGCTCTCGGAAAGGTGCTTCTGGAATATACACCGCAGGAGACCATTGACGTGATCAAGCAGTCTGGTTTGCGCGGACGCGGCGGTGCCGGATTTTCAACCGGACTGAAATGGGAACTCACCGCCCGGAATGAGTCCACCCAGAAGTATGTGGTCTGCAATGCCGACGAGGGTGACCCGGGTGCATTCATGGATCGCTCCATCCTCGAAGGAGATCCGCATGTCATCCTCGAAGCGATGGCCATCTGCGGCTTTTGTATTGGTGCCAACAAGGGATTGATATACATTCGGGCAGAGTATCCCATGGCAATCAAGCGACTCAAAATCGCCATCTCGCAGGCAAAGGAATATGGGTTAATGGGCGAGCGCATTTTTGACAGCGATTTCAGCTTTGACATCACGCTGAAGTATGGTGCCGGTGCTTTTGTCTGTGGTGAGGAGACGGCTTTGATTCATTCCATGGAAGGCAAGCGGGGAGAACCTTCCAATAAACCTCCCTATCCGGCACAAAGTGGCTATCTGGGGAAACCCACCTGCGTGAACAACGTGGAGACTTTTGCCAACGTGCCGGTGATCATCCTCAAGGGTGCCGATTGGTTCTCTTCAATTGGAACGGCCAAGTCGAAAGGGACCAAAGTGTTTGCCCTCGCCGGAAAGATCAACAACGTGGGACTCATTGAAGTGCCCATGGGTACCACCCTGCGGGAGATCATTTACGAAATTGGAGGTGGCATCAAGAACGGTAAAAAGTTCAAGGCTGTTCAAACAGGAGGCCCTTCGGGAGGATGTTTGACGGAGAAACACCTTGATACTCCCATCGACTATGAAAGTCTTGCTGCTGCAGGCTCCATGATGGGATCGGGAGGCATGATTGTGCTCGATGAGGATGACTGCATGGTCTCGGTAGCCAAGTTTTATCTCGATTTCATTGTGGAAGAGTCCTGTGGAAAGTGTGTTCCCTGTCGCATCGGCAACAAGAGGCTCTACGAGACGCTCGACAGAATCACTGTGGGGAAGGGCAAACCGGAGGACATAGAAAAGTTGAAAAACCTCTGTAGTGTAATCAAAGATACCTCCTTGTGTGGATTGGGGCAAACATCACCCAACCCGGTACTCTCCACGCTGAATAATTTCATGGAGGAGTACCATGAGCACGTTTATGAAAAAAAATGTCGTTCCGGCAAATGTCGCAGCTTACTCTATTATGTGATATCGGAGGAGGAGTGTATTGGATGTATGGCATGTAAAAGGGTGTGTCCCACCCATGCCATTAGCGGAGAGAAGAAAGAGGTGCACCAAATCAATCAGGAGATATGCATCAAATGCGGAGCCTGCATGGAAAAGTGTCAATTCGATGCGATACATCTGCAGAATGATTACCCCAAGGTGACTGCAATAATCTAATAACCATTGAATTATGATCGAGTTAACCATAGACAAGAAGAAAGTACGGGTAGAACCGGGAACAACGATATTGAAAGCTGCCCGCCAAGTAGGTGTAGAGATACCTACTTTGTGCCACTTTGAGTTGTGCGACATGGGTATCGAGAACAAACCCGGCGGATGCCGCATTTGCGTAGTGGAGGTAGAGGGACGCAGGAACCTGCAACCCTCCTGCATCACAGAAGTACAAGAGGGGATGGTCATAAAAACCCACAACGTCAGGGTGTTGAATGCCCGCACCACGGTGTTGAAACTGATTATCTCAGACCATCCTTTCGACTGCCTGGTGTGTGCCAAGTCGGGAGAGTGCGAACTACAAAGTCTTGCCACCCAGTTTGGCATTCGCAGCCTTCCTTATGAAGGGGAACAATCACATTACCGAAAAGATACCTCTCCCTCCATCATCCGGGATGTAGACAAATGTATCATGTGCCGCCGCTGTGAGATGATGTGCAATGATGTGCAGACGGTGGGTGCGCTTGCGGCCGTGAACCGCGGGTTTATGTCGGTGGTGGCGCCTGCCTTCGAGATGAATCTTGTGGATTCTCCCTGTACCTATTGCGGACAATGTGTGTCGGTCTGTCCCACCGGTGCTCTCACCGAAGTGGATCACACCAACGACATTATCCGGGCCCTGAGTGATCCAACCAAAACGGTGGTCGTGCAGACAGCCCCTGCCGTGCGGGCTGCTTTGGGAGAGGAGTTCGGTCTGCCACCGGGTGCACTCGTCACCGGGAAAATGACAGCGGCGCTGCGGGAGCTGGGTTTCGACTACGTCTTTGATACTGATTTCAGTGCCGACCTCACCATCATGGAAGAGGGTACCGAGTTGCTGCAACGCATCCGGCGCCATCTGGCAGGTGACAGCACCGTGCGTCTGCCTATTCTCACCTCCTGTTGTCCAGGATGGGTGAATTTCTTTGAGCATAACTTTCCCGATCTGCTGGATGTGCCTTCCACCGCCAAGTCGCCCCAGCAGATGTTTGGTGCGATTGCCAAATCCTGGTTCGCAGAAAAGATCGGTGTAGACCGCAAGGATCTGGTGGTGGTCTCCATCATGCCCTGCCTGGCAAAGAAGTATGAGTGTCAGCGCGACGAGTTTAAAACCGACGGTAACCCCGATGTGGATTTCTCTATCTCAACAAGAGAGCTGGCTGCATTCATCAAACAGGCGAATATCGATTTTCTGAACCTTCCGGATGAGGATTTCGATGATCCCATGGGTGAATCCACCGGAGCTGGAGTCATTTTCGGCAATACTGGCGGGGTGATAGAAGCGGCCTGCCGCACCGCCTATGAACTGCACACGGGCAGGAGTCTGGAGAAAGTTGATTTCCATGCCTTGCGCGGGATGGAGGGTATCCGGTCGGCTACCGTCGATTTCGACGGTTTACAGCTCAACATCGGCATTGCCCATGGGTTGGGCAACGCCCGCAAGCTGTTGGATGAAGTGAGAGCCGGCACCTCGCAATATCATGCCATCGAGATTATGGCTTGCCCGGGTGGATGCATCGGTGGCGGCGGACAACCTTACCATCATGGCCACAGCGAGATCCTTGCACAGCGCGCGGCTGCGCTCTATACAGAGGATGAACGCAAAACCATTCGCAAGTCGCACCAGAACCCATCCATTGTAAGGCTCTACGATGAATTCCTGGGTCATCCAGGTAGTCAAAAAGCGCACAACTTGTTGCATACCGAGTATTTCCCGAAAAGCAACGAGGTTTCAATACATTTAAACGGTCATAATGGTCAGTAAAACAGGAAAGAGATGAGTCAAAAATTGAATATTGCGCCCGAAGTATTTGCTTATATGGAACATGTGACCGGCACAGATGGTGTGGCGGTGAGGGTCAATCTCTCAAAAGAAAAGATCGAAAAAATCAACCAGATCTGCAACAGCTTCAACAACGATGCGGGAGAACTGATCAATGTGCTGCACGAGACACAACATGCTTTTGGTTATCTGCCCGCTGAGGTGCAGGATGTGATTGCACACAACCTGCATCTTTCAGTGGCGCAGGTGTATGGTGTGGTGACGTTCTACTCCTTTTTTTCGATGATTCCCAAAGGGGAGCATCCCATCTCCATTTGTACCGGTACGGCATGTTATGTGCGTGGTGCAGAGAAGGTGCTCGAGGAGTTTAAAAAAGAGCTGCAGTTGAAAGTGGGTGAGACCAGTGCCGATGGCAAGTTTTCCATTAACTGCCTGCGTTGTGTGGGAGCCTGCGGCCTGGCGCCGGTGGTTCTGGTGGGGGAGAAAGTATATGGACGTGTATCTCCCGATGGGGTGAAGGCCATTATCGGCGAGTATAAAAAATAAGCATTGGCCAGCATTTGGGCACTATTGTATTCTTGTCTTGTAGTGCAGTGAGTTGCCTTGCTGGAAATAGCCGATCTCATGATCTATCTCACGCAGGCGTTGCTCCAGCAAAGCAAGTTCATCTTCGTTGCTGTGGACAGAGAGGGGCTTTCCGTCGTACAGAAAGTAGTTGTCACGGTATTGTTTCGGTGTGATGTTGGGCATCAGTACGTTGGCGCCCGCGCTGATAGCCTTTTCTCGCCCTCCCTTGTGAATAGCCTGCAAAGCTGTGGTGGCGGCAATGTTGATGTCCGGCATCAGGAGGCGCAAGACAGCCACCATCTTCAGACTCAGGTTGAACCTTTCCGTGAGCGGAAGGAGTTGTTTCCTCTGTGCAAAGAGCGGTGTGTGGCTATTTTCTATATAGGGTCCCATGCCACACATGTCGATATCGAGCTGTTTCATAAAGAGCAGATCGTCGGCTAATTGTCCCGTCGTTTGAAAAGGCAATCCGATCATTACTCCCGTGCCTACCTGATATCCTGTTCGGCGCAACGCCTGCAACGCATTGATCCGTTGACTGTGGCTGTGTTTTTCATTATGGGGATGCACTTTTTGGTATAATTCTGCCGATGAAGTTTCAATGCGCAGCAGATAGCGGTCTGCACCGCTTTCAAACCAACGACGGTACGTTTCTTTCGTCTGTTCGCCGCAGGAGAGGGTGACACCCATTGTCCCGTGGGTATTCTTTTTGATCTCCTTCACGATTTTGTCAACGGTATTGATGAATGCTTTCGTTGATATTTCTCCCGATTGTATTGCCACAGAGCCATACCCTTTTGCGTAGGCATCGTTCACCGCCTGCATCACCTCATTGTGGCTGAGGATATAGCGATGGGCAGGGTCGTTGGAGCGCCTGATGCCGCAGTAGTAGCAATCCTTTTCGCACAGGTTGGAAAGTTCAATCAATCCACGCAGCCAGACCTTATTGCCCACGTGCTGTAGTTTGATTGCGCAGGCATCGTCGCACAGCCGCTGCTGCTCTTCACCGGTCAGAGAGAGCAGCTTGATGATATCCTCTTTTGTGAGGAGGCTGTTTTGCAAAGTATCAAACATCCGATGTGGTTAGTTGGTCGTCTGCTTCGCCGAAAATGGCGGTGGCTCTTTCAAAAATTCCATGCAGATAAGCCAGTGTCATGCCGTAGTTGGTCACCGGTACACCCGCACTGATAAAAGATTTTATTCTGTTTATCAATTGTTTGCGTGTGATCATGCAGCCACCACATTGAATCACGAGGGAATAGTCACTCACATTACGAGGAAGTTCTGAGAGGCCCGCAATCATGGTGAAATGCAGTTTCTTTCCTGTGAATTGCTGCAGCAGCATGGGTATTTTTATCCGTCCAATGTCTTCACAGCTGGTCTGGTGTGTACAGCTCTCCAGAATCAGCACGGAGTCGCCTTCTGAAAGATTTGAAATGTGGGGCGTGCCTTTCCTGAAGGCATCGAAGTTGCCTTTCAGACGGGCAAAAAGGATGCTGAAGCTGGTCAAAGGAATCTCTTCCGGAATGATTGCGCTCACCGCACCGAATATCGAGCTGTCGGTGATGACCATTGCCGGAGTGACGCCCAGTTTCAGGAAGTCGGTGATTTCACTCTCTTTTACCACCACTGTGATGCAGTGATGGTCCAGTGCGTCGCGAATGGTTTGGTTTTGTGGAAGTATCAGCCGTCCTTCGGGCGCTTCGCTGTCGAGGGGAGTTATGAGCAGCACCACATCCTTCGGTTTGATGAGGTCTCCTATCAGCGAACTTATCTGAAAGGCAGGTTCCGGTATTATTCGTTTCACAGCGGTAATCAGTCGCTCCTTGTCTGCCGGGTTGATCGTACTGAAGTCGATGGTCTCTGCCTTGGAGTATCGCTTGATTGCGATTCTGGTAATGTCTGCAATTTTGTCGATGTCACTTTTGTTGTGGGCGATGAGGTAGGGCACCTCATACTTCTGAAACTGTTGAATCAGCTGCACCTCATAGTCGCCAAACTGATTGCCTGCAATCAATAGCAGCGCACAATCGACCAGCCGGATTACTTCCTTTGATTTCTGAATCTTCTTGGATCCGATCTCCCCCAGGTCGTCTATCCCGGCGGTATCAATCAGTATAGCCGGCCCAATGCCGAGAATCTCCACCGACTTCTTTACCGGATCTGTGGTTGTTCCCGGAAAGTCCGATACAATGGAGACGTCCTGCCCAGTGAGCAGGTTGATCAAAGAACTTTTCCCCGTATTTCTGCGACCGAATATACCGATATGTAAATTGCTTTCTTTCATTGTTAAAAATATAAATCCCTTTCTCCTTCTTTTATTTTTATTAACCTGTTATGCAACTCTCTCTGTACGTTGCCGCTCAGTTCAGTCATGTTGTTTTCAATCACCTGCCACCCCTTTTCGGCGGTTGCCCCGGGGGCATAGTCCTCCAGGTACTCTGCCAGGGTGAGGATGGCATTGGGTGTGCAGAACCGTTTAATGAAGCCGGGCACGGAGAACTCCATAAAATGTTCACCGGTTCTTTCCAGACGGTAACAGGCGGTACAGAACGAGGGGAGCATCTCCTGTGCAAGTAGCTCATCGATGATCTCGTTGAGTGATCGGTCGTCATTAATTCGAAACTGCCCTTTGTGCAGATTGTGATTTTGTTCTTTGCTGACATAGCTCCCCATCTCAATTTTTGTACCTCCATCGATCTGCGACACACCGTATTGTATCAGTTCGTTACGTAGATCCGCTGGCTCACGGGCTGTGAGGATCATACCAGTATAGGGTACGGCAAGACGAAGGATGGCCACCAGGCGGGCGAAATCTTCGTCGGATACAAAGTAACTGCTGCCCAACTGCATCCTTGAGGCATCTTTTACCCTGGGAAAGGAGATGGTATGTGGACCCACGTTGTAACATGCTTCCAGATGGTTGGTGTGCCGCACCAGTCCCATCACCTCAAATCGCCAGTCGTAAAGTCCGAACAGCGCCCCTATACCCACATCATCGATACCTGCTTCCTGTGCGCGGTCGAGTGCCGTGAGACGGTAATCGAAATCTGCTTTTTTCCCGCTAAGATGGTACGTTTGATATGCTTCACGGTGGTATGTTTCCTGAAATATCTGGTAGGTGCCGATGCCTGCATCCTTCACGGTGCGGAAACCGTTAATCTCTAGTGGGGCAGCGTTGATGTTGACCCGGCGGATCTCTCCATTTCCCTTTTTTACGCTGTAGATTGTTCTGACCGTCTCAGCGATGAACCCGGGGTTGTATTGGGCATGTTCTCCAAAGACCAGTATCAAACGTTTCTGACCGTTCTCTTCCAGTGCCTCAACCTCTTTCACCAGTTCGTCATGGGTAAGCGTTTTGCGTACTTGTTCCTTGTTTGTGGACCTGAATCCGCAGTAGGTACAGTTATTGGAACATTTGTTTCCTACATAGAGTGGGGCAAAGAGGACAATTCTGTTTCCGTAAATTCTCTTTTTGAGTTCTTTGGCACCCTCTTTGATGAGTTGCACCGATTCTTCGTCGGCCGCATTGATCAGGGTGGCAGTCTCTTCGAGGGTTAGTCTTTGTTTGCCGAGTGATTTGGTGACGATCTCCTGTACCTTTTTAGTTGTCGAGGAGGCATGATTCAAATACCCCCATATCTCGTCCGTGTCAATAAACGGCTGCATGGGGACGTCGTGAAAGCGGTATGTTTCAGGTTTAAATTGCATATCGGTCAGCAATTAAAAACTGTTTCAAGATCTCATCCAAACAAAATGTCGTAACGTATGCATGAAATCACAGAGGCAGCAATGCAAAGATAGGGATTAATTCATATTTTCAACCTTTTAAGATGTCTTTTTCCTATTTTGGTAGATGGTGATATTGTCCGGTGTAAAGGTTTTTTCGTTGGGTGTGGGTCGGTATTTTGAAAATTATGTACCTTTGTGGTTTGAGAGCATTTTTTGATATAAAGGTGCTCTATGGAGATAAACTGTAAGTAAAAACAGCCATTTTATGTCAAATATTCACTTTCAAGGTCTGGGAGTTGCATTGATAACTCCTTTCTGCAGCGATGGATCCATTGCTTTTGATGCGCTTTCACAATTGTTGGATTATCAGCTGGGGAGCGGAATCGATTATATTGTGGCTCTGGGTACCACGGCTGAAACGCCCACCCTCACCAAGAAGGAGCGGGCAGCAGTGGTTCGCTTTATCGTTGAAAAAGTGGATGGCAGGATCCCCGTGGTAATGGGTGTGGGCGGGAATAACACGGCCGATGTGGTCGATGATCTCCGGAGTGCCGATTTTACCGGTATCAGTGCCGTGCTCTCCGTTACGCCCTACTACAACAAACCAACCCAGGAAGGGCTTTTTCAGCATTACCATGCACTCTCTCAGGCCTCTCCGCTCCCGATTATTCTGTATAATGTGCCAGGGAGGACCGGCGTGAACATGACAGCAGAAACCACGCTCCGCATTGCACGCAGTTGTAAGAATGTTGTTGCTGTGAAGGAAGCCTCGGGGAATCTGGATCAGATTAAGGCGATTATTGACGGTGCACCGCAGGGTTTTCATCTTATCTCGGGGGACGATGGCATTACTACCGCTGTCATTCAAATGGGCGGGATTGGCGTAATCTCGGTTTTTGGAAATGCTTTTCCAAAAGAGATGGCCTGGCTTGTGGAAAGTGCACTCAAAGGCAATGCCCTGGATGCCCGCAACAAGATGGAGCGGGATTTCAACCGTCTTTTTCATTTGATATTTGTGGAAGGTAACCCCGCTGGAGTGAAATGCATCCTCCACCTCAAGGGGATGATAGAAAATATATTGCGGCTGCCGCTGGTTCCGGTAAGTGAAAAAACTATGCTGGAGATCAAAGAAGAGCTTGGCAGATTCAGCTAATTTGGATCGTGTAACCATTCTTTCCTGTTAAGGTTTTATAAATAGAGTCATGCCATTTGAATATTATTATGTATGTTTAAACTCTATTCATATTGATCTTATCTGTTAATTTCGTTGAATTCACTGCAATCTAATTGCAAATTAAAATTATATTCCTATTTTTGTCTTTCTATTTTAAATAAAAAGGCAAAAAATATGTTGCGTAAGAGGCCTGCAAACCCATTTTTCATAAATAAGAATAAAGTTAATTTTACTGGAGTTCCACCCCCTCTTTGCTGCTCTTGTAACCTTTTGGCCTGTTTTTACTTCCTTCTTTTCTTTTTCACTCTTTCTCAATATCCTTTATTTCTTCCAGTCATGTCATTCTACGATCATAATTTCTAGTTATGGTTCCCTGCATAATAGTCGGGTAATTGAGCTTTCTGAGGGCGCTGGGTCTGCACGAGCTTTTGGTGTTTTTCGCATTACCATATGCTACAACTCCTGTTGCTTCTAATTATGGGTTGCTGGTTAGTATCATACCCACAGTACAATAGAAAAAAGTGGAAGAAGCAAAGTAGGCTGGAAGGGCAACCGCAGCGGCTACGTATCAACAAATGGAGGATGGAATTAGATTAACTCGTAAACATTACAGATAAATCCTTTCAATAATACATAAACTCTACAAAATTTGAACCAATTGAAGGGACAACAGACAGGGCCGGGAGTGATCCATGCCCTGTCATTTTATTTGCAGAGGGAGGCTGTTTTGGGGGAAATCTTCAAAAGATACTTTCACTGTTTCGGATTGTTGCTGTGCGATAAATATTTTTGTACTTTTGTATCTGTACTCCAAATTCGTTTTACAGGTCTAAATACACAACCAGATGAAACTATTTTTTTATTTACTCATGATTTTATTAGCTGGAATAAATGCCTCAAGTTGTACCGAAAAAAAGGGAACGTCATCCGTAGATGGTCTCGATCCTGCCAATATGGATACCACCGCTCTTCCAGGAAAGAGTTTTTATCAATATGCCACGGGTGGCTGGCAAATGGCCAACCCCATCCCCGATGAATATGCACGCTATGGCTCCTTCGACAAGCTGAGGGAGGAGAATCAGGTGCAGATCCAGAGCCTAATTACGGAGCTGGGCACACAGGAGAACCCTGTCGGCACCAATGCACAGAAGGTGGGTGACCTTTATTTGCAGGGTATGGATAGTGTGAAGTTGAACCAAGAGGGTTCAGCTCCCATTCGAGCTCAGCTGGAAGAGATCGCTGCGGCGAAAGATCAAAAAGATATTGTTCGGTTGATGGCCAAAGTGAGCCGCTATGCTTCCAATCCCTTCTTTGGATTTGCAGTGGGACCGGATGACAAAAACAGCGAGATGAACATCGCCCACATTTTTCAGTCGGGTATCGGCATGGGGGACAGAGATTATTACCTTCTTGCCGATGACCATTCCAAGAAGTTGCGAGATGAATATGCTGCGCTGATAGAAACCCAGTTCCAGCATGCGGGATATGCTGAGGCGGATGCCAAGCAGGCCGCTGCCAATGTGATGAGAATTGAAACGGCACTGGCACAGGCACATGTTACCAAAGAAATGCGTCGCCTGCCAGAACTGAATTATCACAAGATGCTCGTGAGTGACCTTAACACGCAAGTGGGTGCTTTTGAGTGGGAACTTTACTTTGATGCTCTGGGAGTTACGGCGTTCGACAGTCTCAACGTGTCTCAGATTGAGCCGGTGAAGGCAGCCGTGGCCCTTATCAGAGATGAGCCGGTAGCGGTTCTGCAGGATTACCTGAGCTGGAAAGTGATTAACTCGGCAGCTGATTACCTGAGTGATGATTTTGTACAGGCCAATTTTGCATTTTATGGAAAGACCATGAGCGGGAGCAAGGAACTCCGTCCCCGATGGCGAAGGACGATAGATGCCGTCAATGGTGCGTTGGGCGAAGCGGTGGGGCAGCTATATGTGGACAAATATTTCCCTGCCCAGGCCAAGGAGCGAATGCTTACTCTTGTGGATAACCTAAAATCGGCTCTGGGTGAGCGCATCAGCCAGCTCGAATGGATGGAGGAAGAAACAAAAAGCAAAGCACAAGAAAAGTTGGATGCCTTTATTGTGAAGATTGGATATCCCGATAAATGGAAAGACTATTCCTCACTCGATATCAAGGACGACTCCTACTGGCAGAATATGGTGCGTGCTTCGGAATTTGAATATGAGGAGATGATTGCAGAATTGGGTAAGCCGGTGGACAAAACAAAGTGGTACATGTCGCCACAGACGGTGAATGCCTACTACAACCCCTCCTCCAACGAGATATGCTTCCCCGCCGGAATCCTACAGCCGCCTTTTTTCTACATGAATGGAGATGATGCCATCAATTATGGCGGCATTGGCGTGGTTATCGGTCACGAAATGACTCATGGCTTTGACGACCAGGGGAGGAAATTTGACAAAGCTGGGAATCTTTCCGACTGGTGGACGGCCGGCGATGCACAAAGGTTTGAAGAAAGGGCTAGTGTTCTGGTCGATCACTTCGATCACATTGTGGTTCTCGATACAGTCCATGCCAACGGCACCTTCACCCTGGGTGAAAATATTGCCGATCAAGGTGGCCTGCAGGTATCTTATCAGGCATTTCAGAAAACGACACAAGCTCAGTCGGGAGAGCCTTTAGGCGGGTTTACCCCTACACAGCGTTTCTTCCTGAGCTACGCCACCCTCTGGGCTGGAAACGTGCGAGATGCTGAAATTCTCCGCCTGACGAAGATCGATCCCCACTCTCTCGGCAAATGGCGCGTGAATGGTGCGCTACCTCACATCGATGCATGGTACGAAGCATTCCATATTCAGCCTTCCGACCCCATGTATCTTCCAAAAGAGTCACGCGCATCTATCTGGTGAGCACCAAATCATCGAATCAAACACATCACAGTTATATGTTTTCAGGTATCGTAGAAGAAGCAGCCACAGTAGTGGCACTCAACAAGGAGCAGGATAATCTCCACATCACGCTAAAGTGCTCTTTCACTGGAGAGTTGAAAATCGACCAGAGCGTGTCGCACAATGGCGTCTGCCTGACAGTGGTTTCCATCGATGGGGATACCTATCAGGTGACTGCCATCAGGGAAACGTTGGAACGATCGAACCTCGGCCTGCTGGAGATCGGTAGCAAGGTGAACCTCGAGCGCAGCATGCCGCTGAACGGCCGTCTCGACGGACATATTGTACAGGGACATGTGGATCAAACTGCTGTGTGCAAGGAAGTGAAGGAAGCAGGTGGCAGTTGGTATTACACCTTTGTCTATGCGTTTGATAAGGAGATGGCAAAGAAAGGGTATCTCACGGTAGATAAAGGTTCAGTAACCGTGAACGGTGTCAGCCTTACCGTGGTGGATCCAACCGAGAATAGCTTTAAAGTGGCCATCATACCCTATACCTATGCCTTTACCAACTTTCATCAGATTAAAGAGGGAGGCGTTGTGAATCTTGAGTTTGATATCATCGGCAAATATATCAGTCGCATAACCGCATTAAATGCTTGATTATGGATTTTCTTGATTTTGTTTCCACCCGACAAAGTACGCGTGCTTTTGACGTCGAACGACAGGTGGAGAAAGATAAAATTGAACGCATCCTCTCGGCTGCGCGCCTTTCTCCTTCGGCATGCAATGCCCAGCCATGGCATCTCATTGTGGTGGATGATCCGGAGCTGAAGAACAGGGTGGCCGACGCTACCTCTGCACGTGCACTGGGTATGAATCATTTCACCAAACAAGCTCCGGTGCATATCTTGCTTGTGGAGGAGAAAGTGAATCTCACTTCCGGTTTGGGAGGGTGGGTGAAACAGAAAGATTATGCACAAATGGACATGGGTGTACTTGCCGCCCACATTGTGCTTGCCGCCCACGCCGAAGGACTGGGATCCTGTATATTAGGTTGGTTCAATGAGCCCAGAATACGGGAATTACTTTCCATTCCCGACACCAAAAGAGTCTGGCTGGATATTGCCATTGGTTATGGTGCGCAGCCTCTCAGACCAAAAAAACGCAAACCACTGTCGGAAGTAGTTTCTTATAACGGTTACAGGAGCGACGTCCAAAATAAAGTAAAAAACACACAGTGAAGAGAGAATGAATCGTATAGAATCATTAAACTTTAATCTTTTTAACACGATGTTTTCGATCTTTTGTTGGTGACATCGCAAAAATATGTCATCTTTGCACTCTCAATTATATTTATGAATAAGGCGGCTATGAGCTGGTTTATTATATAGAAACAGATGAATATTAGGAAAAAACGTTTCTTTTTGTTGATCGCTCTCCTAACGATTACCGTAGTAACTTTTGCCCAACAGGTAGGCTCCAATTCGCCTTACAGCAGATATGGATACGGTCTTTTATCGAATCCTGCTCTTGGCGCTTCCGAAGCGATGGGAGGGATTAGTTATGGTTTGCGTCGTAGTCAGCAGGTTAATCCCGGCAATCCCGCTTCGTACTCTGAACTCGATTCACTTACTTTTATTTTCGACTTTGGAGTCTCTGGGCATATGGCTCGTCTAAACGATGGGGAGAATAAAAGAGATTTCTACAACGGAAATCTTGATTATGTGGCTATACAGTTTCCCTTGATTCGGAATTTTGGGGCAAGTGTGGGGTTACTCCCTTTCTCAAAGACCGGATACAATTTCGGCGCTGCACGTTCACTTTCCAATATCCAATATCTGGAAACCTACCGCGGTACGGGCGGCTTGACCCAGATATATGCCGGATTGGCATGGGAGCCAGTTAAAAATATTTCCTTGGGTGCAAACATACACTATCTGTTTGGTAGCTTTTCACACAGCAGTGTGGTGACGCCTGTCTCTACTTCGGCGCTGACAGGAGAGACCAAGTACAGCTATGCTTTTCGTGAGTTGAAATATGACATGGGACTCCAGTTTACGCTTCCAATCGACAAGAAACGCTCTGTGACTTTCGGTGCAGTGTATACGCCACAACTGAATGCTCGTGCCGATGTGAATCCAACAGAAATGCTCTATACGGGAGATCCTTATGAGAATCCCTGGCTATCGCCTTCCCAGATATTGAAAACAGACACCCTGCAAGGCGCCTCTTTTCAATTGCCTCATACCTTTGGTGCAGGTTTCACCTACAGTACCGACAAGTTCCTGATCGGCCTCGACGGAACCTATCAGCTTTGGAAAGAGTTGGATTATCCTGCCCTGCTCGATGACCTTACTCCCGAAAGCCGGTTCAATAATGTCTATCGTCTGAATGCAGGTATGGAGTATGTGATTGACCCGTTGAGCCAGAACTTTTTTCATCGCATCCGTTTCAGGGGAGGTCTTTCGTTTGCCAACTCCTATACCAATTTCAGTGTAACCCCCCCTGATGATGATGTCAGTAGCGCAGTCATAGGCAGTTTCAAGGAATATGGCGTAAATATTGGCGTGGGATTACCTTTTCACGATTATATGACGGGACATGTATCAATGCTTAACATCGGATTGGGCTATTCAAGACAACATCCCGATCACGATTTTATGATCAGCCAGGATATGTTTAAGATATCTGTGAATATGAATATCAATGAGTTCTGGTTCTTTAAGCGGCAATTTAATTAATCGGATAACAGGTGTGGCATGAATAAAATGCAACCAGATTAAACTTTTGTTTTAACAATCTGTCCAAATCACACCAATTGAAATGAACCAATTAAACATCAGCGAATATGAAAAAATTATTGTTATCGGGATTCATGGCTATCGCAATGGTCGTTGGTGTCAACGCCCAGAAGTCCGGCTATGATCCTGTGAAAGCACCCTTCGGACATGGTGAGGACAGTGTAAACTGTCGGCTCAATTTAAGTCTTATGCAGACTTCGGCCAAAGCTGAAGCATATGACAGTGCGCTCAAACCCTGGATGGATGTTTACGAGAATTGTCCGGCATCAAGCAAGAATATCTACATCTACGGACCGCGCATCTTCAAGGCACTCTACGGAACGGCTACAGATGCAGCCAAGAAGAAAGAGTATCTCGACAAAACCCTGGAAATTTACGACACCCGGCTCAAGTATTTTGGTGAAGATGATGCAAGAGGAACTATCCTGGCATACAAAGTTTATGATTACATGGAGCTGATGGGTGAAAAAACCGATCAGTCGGTCGTATACCAATGGTTGGGTGAAGCGATCAATGAAATGAAAGGGAACATGAGCCCACTCGATGCTTATTCCTATTACATGGTGGCTTCGCTGAGTCAGTACCTGAACGATAACAGCAAAAAAGATCAATACCTAAAAGACTATTTTACGGTTGTTGGTTATGTTGATCTGGCAATAGCTCAAGCAAAGAGCGCCAACGATCAGGCCAATGCCGATTACCTGGGTATGGTGAAAGATGGTATTGTCAAGGGCTTTGTCAACAGCGGCGCCGGTGACTGCAAGACACTGACCGAGTATTATGCCGACCAGGTGGAACCAAACAAAGCAAATAAAGAGTTTCTGAATGAAGTGATCAACGCCTTGGGCTCTGTAGGTTGCTCTGAAACCGATCTTTATTTTACCGCTTCTGAGTATCTTTACCACCTTGAGCCTTCTGCTGGTGCAGCCATTGGTTTGGCAAACAAGAGCCTCAGAGATAAGGATTACGAAACCGCATTGAAGTATTATGAACAAGCTGCGGAATTGGAGACTGACAAAAGTAAGGCTTCTGACTACATGATGCAGTTGGCAGGTATCTTCTCCAACCAACGTAATTTTGCCAAAGCAAGAGAGGCTGCCAATGATGCACTGAATTATAATCCAGCCAATGGAGAAGCTTACATACTTATCGCGCAGCTCTATGCCAGCTCAGCAAACAACATTTTCTCTGAACCTGAGAAAGCAGGATTGGTGTACCTGGCAGCCGTAGACAAACTACAGAAAGCAAGGGCCGTAGACCCCAGTGTAGCTGCAAAGGCAAACAGCCTGATCAACCGTTATTCTGCTGCTTTTATGGACACGGAGACCGCCTTTATGATGGGATTCAAAGCGGGAGAATCGGTATTTATCCCAGGATGGATTGGTGAAAATACGACAATCCGTTTACGATAATAATTGAACCGAATCGTGTTGAAAAAACAACACAACATATCTATTGCAAGAAACATAACGACCACGTTCGTGGTGGTTATGTTTCTTTTTTTTCTATCGTGCCGCGATAAGAACAAAAATCTGGTGGCCATTGCCTACGATCCCGAGGTTGTGCCTACGATGATCACCGACACGGTAACCACTCTGATATCCGACTCTGGTATTACACGCTACAAGCTGATGACCGATGTATGGAAGGTCTTCGACAAAGCAAAGGAACCCTACTGGTTCTTTCCTGAAGGAATCCATCTGGAACGATTTACTTCCGATTTCAACATTGAGGCCACAGTTTTTGCCGATACCGCCTGGTATTTCAGCAATAAAGATCTGTGGCGACTTAAAAAGAATGTGCATATCGAAAACATGAAGGGGGAGGTATTCGATAGCGACGAGATTTTTTGGGACCAGAAGAAAGAACGCGTTTACTCCGATAAGTATATCGAAATTAAAAGAGGGGTGACCGAAATAAAAGGATATGGTTTTGAATCGAATCAGGCTATGACCGATTACCGCATTTTCAGACCACATGACGGCAAGTTACCTTTTTCCGACGAGGTAGAGTCTGATTCGCTGCAGAACGATTCCTTGCCAGATGCCGGAAAGAAAGTGCTTTTACCCGCTTCTAAAACATAATTCAAAGCAAAACATGTCAGACTCAGTACTGATAGGATGGTGGATTACTTTGTTTTTGTCTGTTTTTTTTTCAGGCACAGAAGTGGCGTTTGTTTCTTCCGATAAACTACAGTATGCTGTCCGGAAGAAATCCACTGGAGGCTATCACTACATGCTGAACAGCATTTATGGCCATCCACGTCAGTTCCTGGGGACCCTAATGGTTTGGAAAGTGACTCTGCTGGTGCTGTTTGTCTATCTCTCCTATCTGATAATCTCTCCTCAACTCTCGATGCGTCTGGAGAGTGAGTTGCTGGTGATGTTGATTTTCATCGTGACATTGAGCTTACTGATGCTGTTGATGGATGAATTTTTGCCTCGCATTTTTTTTCAAAAGAATGCCAATTTTTGGGTAAGCCTGTTTGTGATTCCCGCCTTCATCTGTTACATCCTGATGTATCCCGTAGCAAGGTTGTTTTTGTGGGTATCGAGAGGTATACTCCAACTGTTTGGTCTCCACGATCAGCGTAACGACAAAGAAATATTCAGTAGAATTGATCTGGATACCTATGTGAGGCAAAGTCTGGATGATATGTCGAAGGAGAGCGAGGTGGATTCGGAAATGAAAATTTTCCGCAATGCGCTCGACTTCTCCTCCACGAAAATAAGGGACTGCATGGTGCCACGCGCCGACATTGTGGCTGTAAGTATCGATACCAGCCTCGATATCCTGAAAGAGAAGTTTATTGAGACCGGCATCTCAAGGATTCTGGTATTCAAAAATGACATCGACAACATCGTGGGTTATATTCACATGTGGGAAATATTCAATAAACCAAGCGACTGGACCCAAAATGTCGCCACCATTTCATTTGTCCCTGAGAGCATGCCTGCAAACCAGCTTATGAGCGACCTGATGCAGCAACGAAAAAGCATAGCTGTGGTGGTCGATGAGTTTGGCGGTACCTCGGGCATTGTGACCATGGAAGATCTGGTGGAAGAAATATTCGGGGAGATTGAGGATGAATATGACGTGGAATCGAAATTCGTTAAGCCGGAAGGAGAAGGTGAGTATGTGCTTTCGGGGCGCGTAGAAATAGACCATCTGAACGAAGTTTATGGTCTTGATATTCCCGAATCGGATGATTACTCTACCGTTGCCGGTTACCTGCTCCACTACACCCAACGTTTCCCAAAAACTTATGAAACGGTAATCATCGGGAAATATACCTTTAAAATACTGAAAGTTACTGCACGAAAGATAGAGGTCGTGCGTCTCATCGTGCAGCAAGCCACGGTGTAGCACTGCTGGTTTTAACATGGCATGACCATACTTTTCCCCAAAAAAATATCTTTATCTGCTTTATTTTTACTAACTTCGTGCCCTTATTTGAATCGATTTACTTTTTAACGTTTAAACAGAACTAAAAAATAGTTAAATGGCTACTTTACAGAAGATTAGAGACAAAGGGACACTGCTGGTGATCGTTATTGGCGCGGCACTGCTGGCCTTTGTTTTGGGAGACTTGTTCACTTCAGGTACCACGTTGTTTGGAAAAGCACGCGACAAGGCATTCGTGGTAAACGGCGAAGTGATATCTACGCAGCAATATGCCGATAAGATTACTGAATTCGAAGAATTCCAGAAGATGATCAGCGGCCAGTCCTCACTCGATGAGAACACCACTTCGCAAATTCGCGAAGCGGTATACCAGCAGATGGTGCGCCAACGGTTGCTCGATGATCAGACAAAAGAACTGGGTCTCACAGTGACCAAGGCAGAACTGAACGACCTGGTGCATGGTGAAAATATCTCGCCGGTATTGCAGCAACTCCCCTTCTTCCTTGATCCGCAAACCGGCATGTTTAGCCGCAGCGCATTGATCGAGTTCATCAATACCATCAACATGCCAAGCCCCGGTCCGCAGGAACAGGAATTGGTCAACCGGTATAAGAAGCTCTGGTTGTTCATGGAGGAGATGGTACGTACGCAAAGACTGGAAGAAAAATATATCTCAATGCTCTCTAACGCGTTGATTGTAAACGATACGGAGGCCAAGACTTCCTTCGACCTCTCACAGCAGAATGCCGATATAGCCTATGCCATGCAAAGTTATTTTAGCATTCCAGATTCTTCTGTAACCGTAACCGATAAAGAGATACAGGACTACTACAATGCGCACAAAGCATCATTCAAGCTGGAAGCACCTCTGGTGAAGTTGTCCTACTTCTCCAAAGAAATTGTTCCCAGCAGCGAAGATTTTGCTGACGTGGAAGCTGAATCAAGAAAAGCCTTCACCGAATTGCAAAATGCAAACAACCCGATGAGTGTGGTAGCTGATTATTCCGATACACCTTACCGTGATGTGTTTGTGAGTGAGTTCATGCTGACTCCCTCTCAGATTGAGTTTGTACGGAATGCTGCCCTCAACGAGATCGCCGGTCCCAAACGTGAAGGCGATGCTTTTCAGATCATCAAACTCATCGACAAGACGGTTGCTCCTGACTCAGTCCGGCTCCGTATGATGGCCATACCCGATGCCTCCATGGTGGGACAAGATTCTGTCGTTACCAATTTTGTGGACAGCATTTATGGCCTGCTGCAGAGCGGAAGTGCTTTTGCCGAGGTGGCAAACAGTCTCAATCCGAACTCCAACGGTGGCGAAGTAGGCTGGGCCCGCGAGATCGATCTTAGTCAAATGGGTGCGGGTTTGGTGCAGGCTGCTTTCAATACACCGGTGGGACAACCAGTGAAGGTCTCTGTTCCGGGGCAGCAACTGATCCTGCAGGTGGAAGAGCGAACAACACCAGTCAATAAATACAAAGTAGCACTGATTAACATGCCGGTAGTTGCCAGCGAGAAAACCTCCAACAACATCGATAACGAATTGAATCAATTTGTCTCTGCACCCGATGTGGAAACAAAATTCAACGAGCTGGCATCGGAAAAAGGATACATGGTGATGCCGAATGTCACGGTGTCGGCCAACGACTTCTCGTTACTTCAGATACCCGGATCGCGCCAGATCATTACTTGGGCAGCCAACGAAAAAAACCGTGGAGCGGTGAAGAAATTCGATCTCACCAACCTGCGTGTCATCGCACGTACGGAGCAGCTCATTCCGGCAGGTACCGCGCCGTTGTCTGAGGTCTCCCCTGGCATCCGTACGCAGTTGCTGAATGAGAAGAAAGCAGGAAAAATAATCACCGATCTGCAGGCACAAAACCTGACGTCGCTCGATACATATGCAGCCGCCATGAAGGGTACCACAGATACCGTTCGTTTTGTCAACTTCACCACTCGCAACATCACCGGTTTGGGTGTTGAACCCGTTTTGAACGCCGTATCTGCCACTGCACCCCTCAATAAGGTGATTGGCCCCATGAAAGGGAATATGGGCGTTTATGTGACCCAGGTAGTGAATCGCACAGAGGGAACGGAAACATACGATGCCAAAACACAGAAGATGAGCATGCTCAACAACAATGCTTATCGGCTGCAGATGCAATCTATTGAAGTGTTAAAAGATAAGCTTGGTGTGGAAGACAATCGTTTTAAATTCTTCTGATCCTCCTCCCAATCTTTGTCCGTAGTTAGTATAGAAAAGAGGTGACCTCACAACTGTGAAGTCACCTCTTTTGGCGTTTGGATTAAAAAAATGTGGAGTATGCCTGTCGCACATTAAACAGGGAATAAAAAAGAGAGGTTGTCTCTTTTTTATGCAGGGACAACCTCTTTACTTATTTTTGGTTCAAGTGATCGTTACCACCCGATTGTGCCGTTTTGTTCCAGCTGCAATGTTTTGCTTGGCTGGTCGCACACTTCCGTAGGCCCGAAGTACTGGATAGGGCCGGGGTATACATAATCGGTTTCAATGGCCCATTTCTCACGCTGGCTTTCGAAGTACCGGAAGGGAGCTCCATCCAGTTCCACAAGTGCCTTCTGAATGACCGGTTTCATCTCGCCGTGGCGACGCTCCATGTTCATCATCATGGTGATGGGTATGCCACCAGCGATCCATTCGGCTGCAGGGCGGGTAGTATTCTGTACCGAGGACATATAGCCGGTCTTGCCGGCAGCAATGAGCATAGATGCTGTGTAGCCTATTGAATAACAGTAGTCGGCGTCATAGTTCGACGGGGCAGCACAACGACCTTCATATCCGAAGAAATGGGTGATGGTGGCAAATTTGCCTTTGTACTTGCCCTCTTTGGCCCATTGGTCGAGCCGATTCTTTACCATCTCAGCCAGCAGCTTTTCAGTTTCAATCAGTGACACCTGTACGTTGCCATGCGGGTCGCGGTCGAGCGTAAGCTGACGGGCCACCGTTTCGGGGAGGCTGGCATAGATGTCGGCATTCTCTTGGGAGAGCTTGCTGATGATGTAATCGCGTTTCCCGGAGCGGCGTACCAGGTCGAACTCTTCCTGATTGTGTGCGAGGAAATCGTTCAGTTCGCTGATCAGCTTCTTCATGGCAGGAATGAACTCGATGAGTCCCTCGGGAATAATCACCGTGCCGAAATTCAATCCTTTTTCGGCTCTTTGGCTAATGACGCCTGCGATGTAATCGATGATGCCGTCGAGTGATTGTTCTTTAGCAGCCACCTCTTCCGAGACGAGGCAGATGTTGGGGTGTGTTTGCAGGGCACATTCCAAAGCGATGTGCGATGCGGAGCGGCCCATCACCTTGATGAAGTGCCAGTATTTGCGGGCCGAGTTGCAGTCGCGTTGAATGTTACCGATGAGTTCGGAATAGACCTTACAGGCAGTATCGAAACCGAATGAAGTTTCGATCTGCTCATTCTTGAGATCCCCGTCAATGGTTTTAGGGCATCCGATAACCTGTACGCCGGCATTGATGGCGGCATAATATTCTGCCAGCACACAAGCGTTTGTATTGGAGTCATCACCGCCGATGATCACCAGAGCCTTGATGTCGAGCTCTTTCAATATTTCCAGTCCCTTGTCGAACTGTTCCTTTGTTTCCAGTTTGGTTCTGCCTGAGCCAATGATATCGAATCCACCCGTATTGCGGTATTCGTCGATGATGTCACCAGTGAGTTCCTTGTACTCGTGGTTGATGAGACCGGCGGGACCCAGAATAAAACCATAGAGTTTACCGTCTGGGTGAAGCCGTTTCACGCCATCATAGATCCCGGAAATTACATTGTGTCCGCCGGGAGCTTGACCGCCCGATAGGATCACGCCCACGTTCATCGGTTTATCCATTCCGGGTATGCCGGTTGTTTCGGTGAACTTCACAATGGGCATTCCGTATGTGTTGGGAAAGAGCCGTTGGATTTCCTGCTGGTCGCGTACCGATTCGGTGGCGGTTCCCTCTTCAATTTTCACATTGCCATTCAATCCTGCGGGTACTTTGGGTTCATAGCTTGCCCGTGCAACCTGTAAAGCGCTTTTTGTCATAGAGTTGATTTTTATGATGATTTGTTTCTGTTAATGCAGATCATTCAATTTGGGCATCAAAAATAACATTTTTTCGGGACATAGAGAAATGAAGCAAACTGTAAATATACTCATTTCAACGAAAAGTATGGGATTGAATGAACAATTTAGCTGTCTTTTCGATTTATATCAAAATGATGAAGAATTGACCGATGAATGCCCAAAACAAATTCAGTGCAATGGATATGGAAGCCATCGAGGCTTTATACCAAAAATATAAAGAAAATCCGGATGGTGTAGATGAAAGCTTCCGCTACTTTTTTCAGGGATTTGATTTAGCCACGTCACACTTTCCGATAAAGCCTATGGATGGAAAAGCTACTTTGGAGCATTCTCCCAAAGAGTTGTCCGTCATGCGGCTGATCACGGCATACAGGCGTCGTGGCCACCTTTTTACCAAAACCAATCCGGTACGTACCCGGCGCAGCTATACCCCTACGTTGGAGATAGAAAATTTCGACCTGACAAAGGATGATCTGGATACTGTTTTCGAAGCAGGTAAGGAGATTGGCATTGGCAGAGCAACCCTGAGAGACATTGTGGCGCATCTCGATGAAACCTATTGTAAATCCATCGGGGTTGAATACCGGTATATGACCAAACCCGAGGTCGTGCGATGGCTGCAGGAGAAAATGGAAGGTTCACGAAATCAGGAATCATACTCCAAAGAAAAAAAGTTGCGTATCCTGGACCGGCTGATAGAGGCTTCCGGCTTTGAGGATTACCTGCACAAGAAGTTTGTGGGGCAGAAGCGTTTCTCCCTTGAGGGTTCGGAGTCGATTATCCCTGCATTGGATGCAATCATTGCGCATGGCAAAGATTATGATGTGAACGAGATTGTGATCGGTATGGCGCACAGGGGACGATTGAACGTGCTCACCAACATCATGAGAAAACCTTATGCGCAGGTTTTTCGTGAGTTCAATGCCCACAATTACAAGGAGGAGATCAAATATGGCGATGTAAAATATCATCTGGGATACAACAGTACCATCGATTACGAAGGCCGTTCTCTCTCGGTGAGCCTGGCGCCCAATCCTTCTCATCTCGAGGCCGTGGGGCCGGTGATGGAGGGTATTGCCCGTGCTAAGCTCGAGAATGAGCATGCTTATCACTACCATGAAGTATTGCCCATTCTGGTGCATGGTGATGCCGCCATTGCAGGGCAGGGTGTCGTGTATGAAACCATTCAGTTCTCTAAGCTCGAGGGGTATAAAACAGGGGGTACCATCCACATCGTGATCAATAACCAGGTAGGCTTTACCACCAACTATCTGCAGGCCCGATCCAGTACCTATTGCACCGATGTGGCCAAGGTTACGCAGTCGCCGGTATTCCATGTGAACGGCGACGATATCGAGGCCATGGTGTACGTGGCCAAGCTGGCACTTGCGTTCCGACAGCAATTTCATATCGATGTATTCATCGACCTCTTATCTTACCGCAAGTACGGGCATAACGAAGGCGATGAACCTCGTTTCACCCAGCCTGAGTTGTATGATATCATCGCCAAGCATCAGAATCCACGTGACATCTACGCCCAAAAGCTGCTGGCAGAAGGAGTAATCACACCACAAGATCTTGATGCAAAAGTGTCCGGTTTTCATCAGCTGCTGGAGAAGGCACACGAGGAATCGCTGGAGACCGACTTGCTGAATCTGCATCTCTTTCTAGCCGATCGATTTCCTCAAATACGTCTGCCGGAAGCGGCCGATTTTGATACAGTTGCCAATACTGCTATTTCTAAAGATCTTTTTCTGCAATTGGCAAAAAGCATTACATCGCTGCCGGATGATAAAAAGTTTTTCAACAAAACCATCCGTTTATTTCAGCAGCGCTCGGCAATGATCGAGGCTGACACCTACGATTGGGCAATGGGTGAGCTAATGGCTTATGCCTCTCTGGCCTGGGAGAAGCACAGTGTGCGACTGAGCGGACAAGATTCTGAGCGGGGCACCTTCTCTCACCGTCATGCAGAAATTGTGACCGAGGATGGCAAAGACAAATATTTCCCCTTAAAGAGCCTGGGTGGGGAACAGGAGCCCGTACGGGTCTACAACTCACCGCTCAACGAATATGGGATATTGGGCTTTGAATATGGCTATTCGCTGGCGCACCCCAACGGACTCACCGTGTGGGAGGCACAGTTCGGCGACTTCTATAACGTCGGCCAGGTGATTGTAGATCAGTATATCTCAGCAGCACAGGAAAAATGGGGATTGAAATCGGGACTGGTCATGTTGTTGCCCCACGGCTACGAGGGGCAGGGAGCAGAGCACTCAAGTGGACGCCTGGAGCGTTTCCTGAGCTTGTGTGCCAATCTCAATATGCAAGTCGTAAATTGCACCACACCCGCCAACTTCTTTCATGTACTGCGTCGTCAACTGCATCGCGATATCAGGGTGCCGTTGATTGTTTTTACCCCCAAGAGCCTGCTGCGTCATCCCGCCTGCATCTCTTCACTGGATGATTTTACAGAAGGAGGATTTCGAGAGGTAATGGAGGATGCGTTACTCAGTGATTACACAAAGGTGAAGAGAGTCCTGCTCTGCAGCGGCAAGATATATTACGAGCTGGAGGCAGCTCGTGCAGAAGCTCAAACCGAGGAAGTATCGATTATTCGGGTCGAACAGCTTTATCCTTTTCCCGACAGACAGCTTCGCAGTCTACTGGGTCGTTATGCCGCCAACCTGGAACTTGTCTGGGTGCAGGAGGAACCAATAAATATGGGCGCCGCATCTTTCGTGCGAGAGCGGTTGAGCGATTTGTCACTGCAGGTGATCAGCCGGCCCGCCAGCGGAGTCACAGCCGAGGGATTAACAGCCCTGCACAAGGTCAATCAGGCGCTCATTATTGAGAAATCATTTACCCTGTAATTACAACATATTATGGCATTGATAGAGATAAAAATCCCGAGCCCCGGGGAGTCCATCACACAGGTCGAGCTTTTTCATTGGTTGGTGGAAGATGGAGCTGTTGTGAAAAAAGAGACCGAAATCGCCGAGCTGGAGTCCGACAAGGCTACATTGATGCTGGTGGCCGAAGAATCCGGTAAAATCAGTTTCAAAGCTACCGAGGGTGAGATGCTTGCGGTGGGTGCAGTGGCCTGTACCATTGATACTTCCGTGCAACCGGAGGAATCAACGAAACCCAAGGAATCTTTGAAACAAGAAGAATTATTGAACGAGCAGAAATCAAAGAAACCGGAGGCAGTGCTGCCAACTGAGAGAAAGCTGCAACCAGAAATAGCTACAGCCACAGAAAAAGGGAAAAGTTTGTCTTCGGATAATATTGCGACCGAAGCTGCGGCAAAAGGTCCTGCTGATCCGAAGCAGGATGCATACGACATGGTGAGGTTAACCCCGCTTGCGAAGAAAGTGATGGAGATGAACGACCTGTCGGTAGACGATGTCATCAAGGGCCTCAGGCGCCTCAGGCGTGAAGATGTGGAAGCGATTGTGTCCCAGAACAGTGAAGCCCACGGCAGCCTGAAAAAAAACGCTACCCGCAATGCCACCTCTTCGAAGCTGAGCCAGTTGCGACGGAAATTGAGTGAACGGCTGGTGTCGGTGAAGAACGAGACGGCCATGCTGACCACTTTCAACGAGGTGAATATGAAGCCAATCATGGATCTGCGCAAGAAGCATCAAAATGCGTTTGTAGAGAAACATGGCATCAAGCTGGGTATGATGTCTTTCTTTATGAAAGCCAGCGCCATCGCGCTGCAGGAGTTTCCCAATGTGAATGCCATGCTTGATGGGGAGAACCTGGTGACCTTCGATTATGCCGACATCTCCGTGGCGGTGAGCACACCCAAGGGCCTGATGGTGCCGGTGGTGCGAAATGTGGAGAGCCTGGGACTGGCAGAGATTGAGAAGGCCCTTGCCGATGTGGCCGAAAAAGCGCGCAAAGGAAAACTTTCCATCCCGGAGATGACCGGTGGCACGTTCACCATCACCAACGGTGGTGTCTTTGGTTCCATGATGTCTACCCCGCTGATTAATCCGCCGCAGTCTGCTATTCTCGGCATGCACAATATTCTGGACAGACCTGTAGCCCTCGAGGGTCAGGTGGTGATTCGGCCGATGATGTATGTTGCGCTGTCTTACGATCACCGCGTGATAGACGGTAAAGATTCGGTCGGTTTCCTGTTACGGGTGAAGCAGCTGCTGGAAAACCCGGCAGAAATGTTGTTTGGCAGCGGCAGCAGCGAAAAGAGCCTGCTTGAGATATAGCAATAGCCGGATTGAACCCGGATGTCGGTAATGGAGGATATCACCGGTCGTTGCCGGTGCTCCCGACGATGGTAAATTTAGCGAATTTCAATAAAAGCTGTTTCTTCCCGGCCGATTCAAACTCTACGAAGGCGCGTCGGTCGTTCCCACTCATTTCAATGGAGGTAACTACGCCGCGTCCAAATCGTTCATGTTCAATGATATGACCTACCTCTAGCTCTTTCGCCTCTTTCGACAGCGGGAGGGTTGTGGTAGCCTGTTGTATGGGCGTGACCTTGTTGGGCAAACTGATGCGCCTTTCCTGTTTTTGTAGCCGTTCAGTCCGCATTGATCCCCAAAAATCATCTGCCTGTGGAGGATAGGATGTTCCACCTTCGAGTTGGCTGTCCGGTGAAAGGAATGCGGGATCGATGTCCTTCAGAAAGCGGCTTCCCACAGCCGCATTGGTCACACCATTTTTGAAGCGGCTCCGCGCATGCGTGATGGTACAGGTTTTCTTTGCCCGGGTGATGGCCACATAAAAGAGACGACGCTCCTCTTCCAGTCCCCGCATCTCCGATTTGGCCATTGCCGAAGGAAACAGATCCTCTTCCATTCCCACTACGAACACGTGATCGAATTCCAGTCCTTTGGCTGAATGTACCGTCATCAGGGTGACCTTTTCGTTTTCCCCCTCTTTGTCGGTATCCTGGTCGGTGAGCAGCGAGACTTCCGACAAAAAATCGACCAGCTGGTTGTTTTCCTCTCCCTGTTCCTGCCTTGTAGCCACAAACTCATTCATGGCATTGAGCAGCTCCTGGATATTTTGGGTACGGCTCATTCCTTCGGGCGTCATGTCTTCGTAAGCTTCTTTGGCAATCCCGCTATTCTTTATGACCTCCTGTGCCAGCTCGAAAGCATTCATGCGGCTGTTTTTATCAATGAGATCGGCTATGAGCGATTGAAAGACAGTCAGTTTTTTTGCTGTGCCCGCATTGACATCCAGGTTGTATGCCGCGGGTGAGTCCAGTACCTGCCATAGGCTGACCTGATGCAATGCAGCGGTTGCCGAGATCTTGCCGACGGTGACGTCGCCAATGCCCCGGGTGGGGTAATTGATGATCCGGCGGAATGCTTCTTCGTCGCTGGGATTCACAATCAAACGGAAGTAGCTGATCACATCCTTGATCTCTTTGCGTTGGTAAAAAGAGAGGCCACCATAGATCCGGTATGGAATGTTGTTTTTGCGCAATGATTCTTCAAAGATACGTGATTGTGCATTTGTACGGTAGAGAATCGCAAAATCACCATAAGAAGCATGTTCTTCCATCCTCATCCGGGCAATCTTGTTGGAAACGATGAGTCCCTCTTCAAAATCGGAGAAAGCACTTCTGATCTCAATCTTTTCACCCGGTTCGTTTTCCGAAAACACATCTTTGAAAATCTGTTCGCTGTTTTTTTTGATCAGGCTGTTGGCGGCGTTCACGATATTTTGTGTGGAACGGTAATTCTGCTCCAGTTTGAATATCTGTGTCTCATTGAAGTTCGATTTAAACTTCAGGATGTTGTCGATATTGGCGCCACGGAAGGAGTAGATGCTCTGCGCATCGTCGCCCACCACACACACGCGGTGGTGTATGTCGGCAAGTTGCTTCACGATGAGGTGTTGTGCGAAGTTGGTATCCTGGTACTCGTCCACCAGGATGTACTGGAACTGGTTGCGATACTTCTCCAGAATCTCTGCGTGGTCGCGAAACAGGATGTTGGTATACATCAACAAGTCGTCGAAATCCATGCTGTTACCTGCGCGGAGCCTGTTCTGGTAGCGCTGGTATATTTCAAACAGATGGGGTCGTTTGGCCATGCGGTCGTACTGCAGAATCTCGTCGTTGGCGGCATACATAGCCGGGGTGATCAGGCTGTTTTTGGCACGGGATATCTGTCCATGCACCGCCCCCGGCCGGTAGAGCTTGTCGTCGAGGTTCATCTCCTTGATGATGAGCCTGATCAGATTGTTCGAGTCCGACGAGTCGAAGATCGTAAAGTTGGAGCGGAAACCGATGGCTTCCGCTTCGTTCCGGAGTATGCGGGAGAAGATAGCGTGAAAGGTGCCCATCCAGAGGCTGCGGGCTCTTTTTTCGCCCACCAGCTCCGCGATACGCAATTTCATTTCACGTGCCGCCTTATTGGTGAAGGTGAGCGCCAGGATGTAGAAAGGGGGAAGACCCTGTTCGAGCAGGTACGCAATTTTGTAGGTGAGCACACGTGTCTTGCCCGATCCCGCACCGGCAATCACAAGTGAGGGACCATCACAAAATTCCACGGCGGCACGCTGTGCTTCGTTGAGTTGTTCGAGCAGCACCGACGCATTTTCTTTTCCTGTTTTTTGCATAGGTACAAAAGTAGACATTTCTGCTTGAATGGCATAAAAAAACCGCTTTCGGCTGAAAGCGGCTTTTGTATCTTTTTCACAAACTGGTTATCGGAACGTGTAGCGCAAGCTGAGTGCGAATCCGCTATACCAATAATCGTTGTAATCGTTGGTGAAGTTGAAAGAGGGTTTCCAGTCGAGTGACACATTAAAAGGTGCCTGTGGAAAAACATATTCCAGTCCGGCGATCAGATCGGCACCGAGCAGAAAAGCATTACTATAGGCATCCCTGTTCTTGTGGATACCACCAAGGTGTGCACCCAGTCCCACATACCAGTCGAGGTTAGGCGCCCCTGCCACAGGTTGTTGATATTCATACAAACCTGTCAGCTGGAAGTAGTTGGGTGAAGCCGAGAGGATAAATTCTGCGGCGCTGGCGGGTGCAAAGAAGTGTTTCAGTGTCAATCCGCTATCGTAACCCAGTCTAACTCCAAAAGCGGTATTGTACTGCTGTGCATTCAGCGAAGTAGTAAATGCTGCAATCAAAAGGCCTGCGAAAAATAATTTTTTTAGCTTCATAAATTCATTTTTAAGTGAATAGTTGTTATCCTGATTAAATGTTTTGGTTCAATCAACATGATAACAAACAATTCCCCTGGATTGTTTTTTGTGAAACCAAAAAGTAACGCGACCGGGTCAGATTTTGTTGTAGCAAATTCTACAAAGTGGCTGATACTCTTCTGTTTCTCCAAGCATAATCTGCTTGTCGTTTTTTACCAGCCGGTGTGAATAATTGGCCAGGTTGCCGCACTTCACGCATATGGCATGCACTTTGGTCACATCGTCGGCGATCGCACACAACGCCGGTATTGGCCCGAAAGGAACCCGTTTGAAGTCCATGTCGAGTCCGGCGACAATCACCCGAATACCCTGATCGGCTAATTGTTGGCAGACTGCAACCAGCCCGTCATCGAAAAACTGGGCTTCGTCGACCCCCACCACTTCTACTTCCGAAGAAAGCAGGAGGATGTTGCTGGAATGTTCCACCGGTGTGGAAAGGATTGCGTTTCTGTCGTGCGATACCACTTCGTCTTCGGAGTAGCGGGTATCGAGTGAGGGTTTAAATATCTCCACACTTTGTTGTGCGATCATTGCACGGCGTAGGCGGCGCAGCAGTTCTTCAGTTTTACCGGAGAACATGGATCCGCAGATCACTTCGATGCGTCCGGCGCGGCAAGGTTCATTGGGGGAATGTTCGTTGTACATTTCTTTAGTGTGCCTGGCTCGTAGCAAGAGTGTTCCTGCAACACGAGGCCGTTATGTTTTATTTTCCTTTTACAATCTTCTTTATGTCGTTTAGTTTATTGAGGGCGTCCATGGGAGTCAGGTTGTTGACATCGAGGTTCAGGATCTCGTCACGTACCTGGCTGAGGATGGGGTCATCGAGCTGAAAGAAGCTAAGTTGATAGCCCTCTCTTTTTTCGATGAAGTCTTTAATGGGTTTTCGGATACCCTCTTTGCGATTGGTCGATTCCATGGCGGCGAGGATGGCATCGGCGCGTTTGGTAATACTCTGTGGCATCCCGGCCATTCTGGCCACATGGATACCAAAGCTGTGTTCACTACCGCCCGGCGTCAGCTTACGCAGGAAGATCACTTTGTTGTCGATCTCTTTCACCGAGACGTTGTAGTTTTTGATTCGTTTGAACGATTTCTCCATCTCGTTCAACTCGTGGTAATGCGTAGCGAAAAGCGTCTTGGCATGTATTTTCGGATGCTCGTGGATGTATTCCACGATGGCCCAGGCAATGGAGATGCCGTCGTAGGTGCTGGTGCCCCTTCCCAGTTCATCGAAGAGAACAAGGCTGCGATCCGACAGATTGTTGAGAATGTTGGCTGCCTCGTTCATTTCCACCATGAAGGTCGATTCACCCTGAGAGATATTGTCGGATGCACCCACGCGGGTGAAGATCTTATCCACCAGCCCGATCTTTGCAGCGTCGGCCGGCACAAAACAACCTATCTGCGCCATGAGCGTGATCAATGCTGTTTGCCTGAGTAGAGCCGACTTACCCGCCATGTTGGGCCCGGTGATGATGATGATCTGTTGGGTATTGTTGTCCAGATAGACATCGTTTGCGATAAAAGGCTGGTCGGGTGGCAGCTGTCTTTCAATAACAGGATGACGGCCGTTTTTTATGTCGATGACATCGGAGTTGTTGACTTCGGGACGGATATAGTTGTTTTGTTGCGCCACATGTGCAAAGGAAAGGAGACAGTCGGCCCGTGCAATGATGGCGGCATTGACCTGTATGGCCGGGATGAAATCCATCAGGCTCTGCACCAGAGCAGCATAGATCTGATCTTCCAGTACGATGATTTTTTCTTCGGCACCCAGTATCTTCTCTTCATATTCTTTCAGTTCCTGGGTAATGTACCGCTCGGCACTCACCAGGGTCTGTTTTCGTGTCCATTCGGGTGGAACCTTGTCCTTGTGTGTGTTGCGTACCTCTATGTAATAACCAAACACATTGTTGTAAGCTACTTTCAGCGAAGGAATACCCGTGCTTTCACTCTCCCTTTGCTGTAGCTGCAACAGGTAATCTTTTCCGGAATAGGCAATTTGGCGCAGTTCGTCGAGTTCCTTGCTGACCTGGTTACAGATGTAGCCCCCCTTGCCGGTGAGCACTGGCGGATCGGGCATGATCTCCCTTGCAATGCGGTCGCGGATATCGATGCAGGGATCCAGTTTCTCTCCCATTTCCCGGAGGCTCTGATTCTCTGCAACAAGGAATGCTTCTTTAATAGGTTCAATGGCCGTGAGCGCCACTTTCAGCTGTACTACCTCGCGCGGGTTGATGCGTCCCACGGCAGCTTTGGAAATGATTCGTTCCAGGTCACCAATAAGCAGCAGTTGTTGTTCAAGCAGTTTCTTCAGTTCCGGCTCACGGAAAAAGTCTTCCACAACATCCAGCCGCTCTTCAATGGGTTTGACCTCTTTCAGTGGAAATACAATCCACCGGCGCAGCAGACGCGATCCCATGGGAGATACTGTCTTATCGAGAATGTCGAGCAGTGTTTTCCCTCCCTCGTTCATGGTGGAGATAAGTTCCAGGCTGCGCACCGTGAACTTGTCGAGTCGAACAAAACGCTCCTCTTCAATGCGCCTGAGCGAGACAATATGTGCCCTGTTGTGGTGTTGAGTGATGTCGAGATAATGAAGTATAACCCCCGATGCGATGATTCCCAGCGGCATATTTTCCACACCGAACCCTTTTAGGGTGTTAGTCTGAAAGTGAGACAAGAGCCTGTCGGTTGCCGCATCGGTGGTAAAGATCCAGTCATCTAACTCCGAGAAAAGCCAACCGTTGCCAAAAGCTTCTTCCATCCTCTTTTTGTGGCCCCGTTCAATAAGCAGCTCCTTGGGAGTGAAGTTGGAGAGGAGTTTGTCGATGTCGTTCCTGCTGCCTTCGGAAGTGAGAAATTCACCTGTGGAGATGTCAAGAAAGGAGATGCCGTACTGGTCGTTTTTGGCGAAATGCAGAGCACAAAGGAAGTTGTTTTCCTTGTGGTTCAGTACTGTGTCATTAAAAGAGACACCCGGTGTCACCAGTTCGGTGATACCCCTTTTCACCAGTGTCTTGGTCAGCTTGGGATCTTCCAGTTGATCGCAGATGGCCACCCGTTTGCCGGCGCGGACCAGTTTGGGCAGGTAGGTATCGAGTGCATGGTGCGGAAAGCCGGCCAGTTCCACAAATTGAGCAGCGCCATTGGCCCTTCGCGTCAGGGTGATCCCCAATATCTCGGACGCCACGATGGCATCGTCCGAAAAAGTTTCATAAAAATCACCCACGCGAAACAGCAGGATGGCATCGGGATGTTTCTTTTTTATCTCGATAAACTGTTTCATCATTGGCGTTTCTGCAATTTTTCCCACGGATTTCCTCTCTGTTTGTAATTAAGAACTCAATTTTCGCACATGTCAATCAGTTTACCGCACGTATGTAAATATCCACGTGGAATATTAATAACTCAAGTTTCGCATGGTATATATACAGCGAAATTCTCGACTGACAATGTTTTGTGACCCATATTTGTCCTCGTTCCACTAAAAGAGCAGAACTTGCTACGCTTCAAACAACTGCTCTTTTTACGTTCC